>FUFK010039687.1_pt1 | contig 58856 bp, 57 predicted proteins | sample 1021851 | NCBI WGS metagenome assembly FUFK01 (sample SAMEA51879418, study PRJEB19060) | metagenome
CTTCACCATTCTTATGAGATATTTCATATAGTTCCTCAGAACTTAAGTTACGGCTTACTTTAGAAGCATTTTCTATAATTTGATTATTTAGATGATTATTCATGATATGAGTGTGTGATAAAAACATATAATTACATTTATGTTAAGGGCAAATATTTACAAAGTTAATATACCTGTTAGTTATATTTTTATGATTTTCTGCCATTTTAATGCCATAACTCATTATTAATAAATAGAAGTATGAAGACTTTAATTGCACTCGTAGATGATGACCGAAATATTTTGATTTCCTTGGAAGAGCTGCTGAAAAAAGAAGAATTTGAAATTCATACTTATGCTGATGGTCAATCTGCTTTAAATGGGATGTTTAGATATCCCCCCGCCCTAGCTGTAATTGACATAAAGATGCCTCGTATGGATGGTTACGAGCTTTTTAGAAAGATAAGAGAAAAACTTAAAATACCAGTAATATTTCTTACATCAAAAGATCAAGAAGCAGATAAGTTGAAAGGTTTAATGCAGGGTGTTGATGGCTATGTTACAAAAGGAGGTAATTTTTCTAAAGAAATTTTAATTGAAACAATTAAAAATACGCTAAATAGAGTTAAAATTGACTCTGATAGTAAGAATGTAAATGAAATAATTCTACATGGTGATNTAAGACTGGACTGCTTAAGACATTCTTGTGAATGGAAAGAAGTTCAACTTGATGAAGATTTAACTACAACAGAATTNAAAATAATTAGAGAGTTAGTTGAGAGACCAGGNATTGTAAAATCNAGAGATCGNCTNATGGAGATAGCATATAATGATGAGCTTGATGTAGACGACAGGACGATCGATAGTCATATAAAAAGGATTAGAAAAAAATTTCGTAAAATAGATCCTAAGTTCAATGCTATTCACACATTGTATGGTTCAGGATATCAATGGAAATAAAATATATTTCTGTTTAAAATAAAAGAGTTGAACAGCTTATTAAAAAAATATTTATTTTACAATTTGCTAGGACTAGTTCTGCTAGCTATAGCAACTACAGTATTAATAGTTGTTTTGAATAACTATCAATTGAATAAAAGACTCAAGGAGATCGATAATCAAAATTTAATAATTTATAATTTTTTAAATTCATCAAATTTTNTNNGAAATNATGAGTCTGAAAGTATATACGAAGCTATTTTATCTAAGCTAGAGATTAAAAATTTATCTATATTAATTTTAGATAATGAAGGAAATGTGGTNATTGATACAAAAGGGTATGATGTTGCTTCAGGNAGCATTACTCCAAGCCCGCTTATTGAGATTGAGGAGCTTGGTAAAAATTNTAATGATAATGAAATTTTGAATTTGGACAAAAAAAGCGCTAGCTTTAGGGACTTTCTTAATAACGAAATCTTTATTGAAAAATATAATAATTCAAAAAAAGGAATAAAGAGTAGTTTTTCCGTTCAACAAGAAAATAAAAAGTTAGAACTATTTTCAATTTTACCTGTNANTCTAAATGACGATNTCTTTCATATAGTTGCTTACGAAGATAATACTGAAATTCAAAGGATTAATAATCAAATAAGGTTTAATGTACTTTTGGCTGGTCTAGCTATTGCATTTAGCCTCATTCTTTTTTCTTTTTTCTTAAATTTCATAATTCTTAAGCCAATAAAAAAATTAGCAAAAGCTGCTGAAAATGTAGATGCAGATGTTAAATCGAAACCATTAATTACTGTTCTTGATAGGAGAGAAGATGAAATTGGTCAACTTTCAAAAATTATTAATACCATGCTTAAAAACCTATATCAAAAAATAGATAATGCTGAAAATAATTCAGCTGATCTAATGCATGAGATAAGAAATCCACTTGCATCCATAAGAATGGCCACTGATGTAATCAATGATAAATTAGATGATGAGCAGAAAAAATTTCTTGATTTAATCTTAAATGATATTTCAAGAATTGAGAATATTATCACTGATTATTCATCAATGATTAAAGATGAAGTTAATTTATACAAAAGTCAGTCTAATGTTTTTAATATTAGGGAACTTTTAGATGAGTTAATTCATAATTATAAAGAGAATGTTTCCAATAAATTAAATATAAAATTTTTTGCCAATGAAAATCAAAATCTTTTGGTCAATGGCCAAAAATCTTTTCTTTATCAAGCCTTCGACAATATCATAATGAATGCCGCCTCATTCTCCCCATCAGGTGGTATTATAGAGATTGTATTATCGTCAACGAAAAACTATTTAAGNGTTTCTATTTCTGACGAAGGNCCNGGAATTAAGGATCCAAACATAAAAAGAATTTTTGATAGATTTTATTCTTTTAGAGACAATAAAAGTGATCAAGGTCATTCAGGTTTAGGTCTGAGTATTGCTAAGCAAATTATAGATGCTCATGATGGCTATATATCTGCGGACAACGTCATAGAAGGTGGAAATATAATAGGTGCTAAGTTCATTGTTAATTTACCATTGGCAGATTAGATGAAATATTAAGATTGATTAATGTTGTATATAACCTATATTTTATGATCTATGGCAAATGAGGATTACAAAGTAGCAGATATAAATCTTGCAGATTTCGGTAGAAAAGAGATTTCACTTGCTGAAACTGAAATGCCTGGATTAATGGCATTAAGAAGTGAATATAAAGGAAAAAAACCACTTGAGGGGGCAAGAATTCTCGGCTGTCTTCATATGACCATACAAACTGCTGTGCTAATTGAAACATTAGTAGAATTAGGTGCTGATGTTAGATGGTCATCGTGTAATATATTTTCAACACAAGATCATGCNGCAGCTGCAATAGCAAAAGCAGGTATACCAGTTTATGCATGGAAAGGTGAAACAGAAGAAGAATATTGGTGGTGTGTAAGACAAACGATTGAAGGTAAAGAGGGTTGGAAACCAAATATGATTCTCGACGATGGTGGTGACCTTACAAGTTTAATGCATAAAGAATATAATGACTTATTAAAAGAAGTAAAAGGGCTCTCAGAGGAAACAACAACAGGTGTACTCGCATTAAAAAAAATGGAGAGTGAAGGTACGTTAATGGTGCCAGCTATTAATGTAAATGACTCAGTCACCAAATCTAAATTCGATAATCTTTATGGCTGTAGAGAAAGTTTAGTTGATGGAATTAAAAGAGCAACTGATGTCATGATGTCAGGTAAAGTTGCTATAGTTGCTGGCTTTGGTGATGTTGGCAAAGGCAGTGCTGCTTCATTACGTCAAAGTGGTGCAAGAGTAATGGTTACTGAAACAGATCCAATTTGCGCATTACAAGCGGCAATGGAAGGCTATGAAGTTGTATTGATGGATGAAATGATTAAGGAAGCAGATATAGTTGTTACTGCTACTGGAAATAAAGATATTGTTACCGCAGACCACATGAGAGATATGAAAGATAGAGCAATTTTATGCAACATTGGTCACTTCGATAACGAAATTCAAGTTGATGCACTTAGAAATTATAAATGGGATGAGATCAAGCCTCAAGTACATGAAATTACTTTTCCTGATGAAAAAAGAATCATTTTATTAGCTGAAGGAAGGCTTGTAAACTTAGGCTGTGCAACTGGGCACCCAAGCTTTGTAATGAGTGCTTCTTTTACAAACCAGGTAACAGCACAAATTGAATTGTGGAATAATTCGGAAAATTATGAAAAAAAAGTTTATGTACTTCCAAAGCATTTGGATGAAAAGGTTGCGCGTCTCCATTTAGAAAAGGTAGGAGCTAAACTTACACAATTATCCAAAGATCAAGCTGACTATATTAGTGTAACTCCAGAGGGTCCTTATAAACCTGAAGCTTATCGATACTAAATTTTATTTTAGTGTTAGAGTTTATTTATGCTTCTGAAAAATGAGAGGGATACTCAACTGTTTGCTAGAAAATTAGTCAAGTTTTCTAAAGGTAGCAATATAGTAATTTGTCTTAATGGTAATTTAGGATCTGGAAAAACCACATTCAGTAGGTATTTTATTCAAGAGTATTTAAAAGATGCAAAAATAAAAGAAATACCAAGTCCAACCTTCACCTTATTGCAGGTGTATGAACATAGAAATATTAAAATTAATCATTTTGATTTTTATAGACTTAATTCAGCTGCAGAGTTAGTTGAGTTAAATTTTATGGAGTCTACATTTGACGATGCATGTTTAATAGAATGGTCTGATAAATTTAAAGAAATTCTTCCATCAGATCGAATAGAAATTATATTTAAAATTTTAAAAAATAATAATCGTAATGTTGACATAAAAAAATTTGGTAGGTTTAAAAATTTAAAAATCGATGGATAATCGTTTCAATAAGCTATTATTATATTTAGAGAAACAGAAAATCTCTACTAAAAATTTAGTTGCAATTAAAAGTGATGCATCTTTCAGAAAATATTATAGATTAGAAAATAATATCCTAGCCATGGATGCAGCNCCTGAAAAGGGTGAGTCAGTTTCAAAATTTTCAGAAATTGCAAGGATACTTCATTCATTTAATTTAAGTGCTCCTAAGATAATAGATGTAAATAACAAAGAAGGTTTCATTCTTCTAGAGGATTTTGGAGATAAAGTTTTTTCTAAACATATGAATAAAGAAAATAAAAAAAATTTATACAAGAAAGCAATTGATGTTCTAATTGATATAAAAATTAAATCTCATCAAAATAAATCTTATTTAAGTAAATTAAAAACTTATAACTTTGAGGAGCTATATAGAGAGTCAATTTTATTTATTGAATGGTTCATTGAGAAAAAACTTGGAATGCAGATAAGCAATAAAAAAAGAGATGAATTTTATCAAATTTTACAACAAGCTTTCTTAAATATAAAATCTCAAAACGATACTCTTGTTCTTAGAGATTACCACGTTGATAATTTAATTCTAAAGGATCATAAGGAGCCTCTAAAACAAGTTGGTTTGATAGATTTTCAAGATGCATTATTAGGTTCATCATTTTATGACCTTGCTTCGCTATTGGAGGACGTACGCATGCCCTTAAATGAAAATGAAAAAGAAGAATTAATTAAATACTATATTAAATTGACGAATGAAAATTATGATATGGTTCTTAGAGAAATCAACTTTTTTTCTCTCCAGAGAAATTTAAAAATTCTTGGGATATTTAGTAGACTTTCGATTAGAGATGGAAAAGAAAGATATTTAAAGTATTTTCCTGCAACTTATAATTTTATTAAATCAAATTTAAAATCATCATTGTTTTTTGATATGAAGAAATGGATTGAAGAGTTGCAGATAAAAGAGCTTCAATTATGAAGTCTTCAATTATTCTTGCTGCAGGGTTAGGCAAAAGGGTAAGAGAATATTCTTTGGATTTACCAAAGCCACTGATTGAAGTAAACGGAAAACCCTTTATAGAATATTCAATAAATATTATGGAGAAGTTAGGCTTTGAGGAAATTTTCATAAATGTTCATTACAAATCTGATCAAATTATCTCGTATTTAAAAAATCTAAATAATCCAAAAATCAAAATTTCTGATGAGACAGATTGCCTATTAGATACTGGTGGTGGAATAAAAAAAATTATGGATGAAAATAAAATAGAACATGTATTTATTTTAAATTGTGACAATTTATGGGAAGATGAAGACACTGTCTTCTTTAGAGAAATGATAGAGAATTTTCCAAAAGATACAATGTCGTTACTTGCTCTAACGCCAATAAATCTTATAAGTGGCTATGATGGTAAAGGTGATTTTTCATTTACNAAAGATGACTATATACAAAGATATAATGATACAACTAGTAAAGGCTACGTATTTAATGGTGCTCAGATTATTAGAAAAGAAGCATTCAAAGACTTAAAAAGTAATGTTTTTTCAATTAATCAAGTATGGGATGATTTAATTTCAAAAAATTTGATCAAAGGCTACAAATTCAATAAAAATGTTTTACATCTTGGTACTACAGCAGCTTTAAAAAAATACGACGAGAAATTATGATTAAAAGAATAAATATATTTATAATCACCGCACTTCTAATAACTATCTCAACTTTAGCATCTGCACAAGATGACCAGAATCTTGCAAGTTTCATCCTTCGAAATCACGAAGCGAGCGCTCTGCCAACAGTTGGAAACAGTGATGCAGAAATTACAGTTGTAGAATTTTTTGATTATAGATGCGGCTATTGTGCAAAACAGGCAAAAGATTTTGAAAAAATATTAAATGAGTCAGAAAATGTTAAAATTGTTTATCTTGAATGGCCAATTTTTGGTGACATATCAGATACAGCGGCAAAAATTGCACTAATTATTTGGGATAANTATCCTGATATGTATTTNGACATTCATAATGGACTAATGAAACTTGGACCAAGAATGAAAAAAGATTCAATAATTACTCTATTAAATGAAAACAATTTTGATGGTGAGAAAATTTTTAATCAGGCGTTGGATCAAACTGAAAATGCAGTGATTAATGAAAATTTTAAATTAGCACAAAGTTTAGGATTAAGAGGAACCCCAGCATCTGTAATTAATGATTCGATTTATCCCGGGTATATTAAATACGAAGTGTTAAGCAATTTAGTTAAATAGTTATTTAATAAATAAAATTTCGATGCTTGAATTTCATCACGAATACAGTAACCTCTTTATTAATGATTAATAAAGCAAAATTTCAAATAGGTTCNATTGTAAAGCATANGTACTTTGACTTTAGAGGAGTAATTTTTGATGTTGATCCAGAATTTAATAATACTGAAGAATGGTATCAATCTATTCCGTTACAAGTAAGACCTAGAAAGGATCAACCTTTTTATCATTTGTTGGCCGAAGCACCCAGCCAACCTTCTTATGTTGCTTACGTCTCTCAACAAAATTTATTACCAGATGAAACAGATGATCCTGTTTCACATCCACTTGTTGAAGAGATGTTTACTGGAATAAAAAACGGAAAATATATTTCTAAGACAAAACATAACTAAATTNAATTTAATGAGAAGTTCACTAAAACAAGTATTTGAGCTCGGCCCTCTTGTCGTATTTTTTTATTTTTTTATCAAGACTGGTAAAATTGAAGAAGCAATTCTACCTCTAATGATTGCTGCAGGAGTTGCAATTGTAGGGTCATATATTATAGACCGCAAAGTTTCTCCAATGCTGTTGTTTAGTACTATTTTAATATTTATTTTTGGCGCTTTAACAATTTACTTTAATGATCCCTTTTTTATTAAATTTAAGGTTACCTTGGTTAATCTCATTTTTTCTTTTGTACTATTTGGAGGTTTATATTTTAAAAAGCCACTATTAAAGTCTTTAATGGGTACTGCAATAAAACTCACTGATTATGGCTGGATACAATTAAGTAAAAGATGGGCTTTTTTTTTCTTATTCCTGGCAGCTGCCAATGAAATAGTCTATCGAAATTTTTCTGATGCAGTTTGGGTAAATTTCAAATTATTTGGAATTATGGGTCTTACTTTTATATTTATTTTCTCACAAGCATTTTTTATTCAAAAAAACTTGGCCGATAATTAATTGTTTTTTTCTTTCTCAATAAATTCATCTATAAGCCTCCACGTTACAAAAGCAAAGACTATCAGGCCACCCAGCAATTCTATCATAGGAGGTTTTTCTCCAACACCAGCCCATGCCCAAATTGGAGCTAAGATAGGTTCTAATAGAATGTATAAAGCTGCTCGGTGCGGTGGAATATAGCGAGATCCTATTGTAATAAACATAAAACCAAGACCTACTTGAAATGCACCCATAAATAAGACAAGCAACAGGTCTCTCGTACTTATTGAATGATCTTGAATAATCAATAAGCCAACAATAATAACCAATATACCAGAAAGAAAAGTTGATGGCATAAAGTCTACATCTGACCGTCTATTAATTAATGTGAGTTGTAATGCAAAACAAATTGGAACACCAAGTATTATTAAATTACCAAGACTGTTAGCTGTTTCAAATCCTTGGGAAAACATAATTGAGATTCCAATCATCGACCCTGCTATTGCAACAATAGTTTTCGTACCAACGATTTTTTTTAAAAAAAAATAACTTGCTAAGGCAGCCCAGAGAGGTCCAGTGCTCATTAAAAAAACAGCATTCGCAACTGAAGTGTTACTCATCCCAAAAACAAAAAAAATATTACTTAGTCCTAAAATTACAGCAAGTAATAATCCGTCTTTACCAATATTAATAAAGGCCTTTGGTGTTTCAGATTTAAATTTTATTAAAATGTAAATTAAAGCTACTAAGCAAAATGTAATCGATCTATAGGAAGTTACTTGCATTGTAGTTGCGTCATCTACAAGCCTGATAAGTAATCCACCAAAACTTAAAAAAAATCCAGCCGCTAGAAGACAAATTGCACCAAAAATTTCATTGTTGTATTTTTTCATTTTTTCGTAGAAAATATTTCAATACTTATTTCTTAATAATCAATTCATGAAAATATTAATAAGCTTTTTCTTTTTTACTTTTTTGGTTTCATGTGGTGATCAAAACCAGTCTAATGAGACATTTAGCTCAGATCAAGGATTGTCTCAGGAGCATAAAAAAGAATTTAAAAAGGATTTAATTGAAGTAACCGAGGATATTTATGTTGGTGTAGGATATGGCCTTGCGAACTCAATTATGATTGAAACGGAAAACAGTTTAGTAATTGTTGATACATTGGGTTCTGTTGAAAGAGCGGAAGAATTATATCAAGATTTTAGAGAAATTTCAGAAAAACCAATTGTAGCTATCGTTTACACTCATAATCATTTAGATCATCTTGGTGGTGCAACTGTTTTCTATAACGAAAATGAAACAGAAATATATGCGCAAGAAAATATAATTTATAATTTAGATAATATAGCAACAACTATAAGACCGATAATCTTTCAAAGATCGGCAAGGCAGTTTGGAATACCTCTACCCGAGGAAGAAATAGTTCATCAAGGCATTGGAGGGTTTTTAGAAATTAATGATCAAGAAACACTTGGCCTTGTCAGACCAACTATACTTTTTGATGATGAGTTAACTATTGAAATTGATAATCTTACATTTGTCTTAGCGCATGTGCCTGGTGAGACAGATGATCATCTATATGTGTGGATACCTAAGAAAAAAGCTGTGATGGTTGGTGATAATTTTTATAGATCATTTGCAAATTTATACGCAATAAGAGGAACAAAATTTAGAAATCCTATGGAATGGGTCGATAGTCTCGATAAAATCAGATTACTTAATGCAGAGCATCTGGTTCCAAGTCACTCGCGTCCTATAAGTGGAAAAGAAAATGTAGAAAAAGCTCTCACTGATTATAGAGATGGCATTCAGTTTGTTCATGACCAAACTATAAGATATGCAAATAAAGGATTAACGCCTGATGAGATTGTGCAAAAAGTAAAATTACCAAAGCACCTAGCTGAGTCTCCATACTTACAACCTTTTTATGGCTCTATATCGTCTTATGTTAGATCAACATTTAGTGGGTATATTGGCTGGTTTAGTGGAAACATATCTGACCTTCATCCTCTGACTGTTGAAGAGAGAGCTNAAAAANTAGAAGCTATGGCTCAAAGGCAAACTAAAATATCTGATGAGGCACAAAATGCTCTCGATAATGGAGAATATCAGTGGGCCTTGGAACTAGCAGATATGTTAATCGCACTTGATGCAAACAATACACAAGCCAAAAATATAAAAGCTGCTGCAGCTGATCAATTAGCCAAGTTTCAACTTGCATCTAACGATTACTATTTTTATAAAACAGTTGCAGGTGAATTAAGGAATGAAATTGATGTAAATCCATCAACTCCGAATAGTGTTACGTCTGAACAATTACAAGCAACACCAATGAAAGCAATAATGAAGTCGCTTCCCGTAAATCTTAACGCGGATAAATCTGTTGAAATAACAAAAAAATATGAATTTAGATTTATCGATAGCGAAGAAGTATACACTATACATATAAGAAAAGGAGTAGCCCAGTTAAGTAAAATACCAGATTCTAGTGCTGAAGTAAAAGTCATCACTGATCAACAAACTCTTAAGGAAGTATTTGCCGGTTTAAAAAATGTAGCTGCTATCTCTCTTCTCCTAGCAAATAACACGATCGAAGTAGAAGGTGGAAAACTTGAATTTCTAAAATTCTTGGGATTATTTACCGACTAGTTATGGGCCAAAAACAATCATTTATTTTAGGTGGACTTGGATTAATTCCATTTATCTTAATTTTAATTGCATGCGCAATATCACCTCCAACTGAAGAATTGTATGGATTACTTTTATTTATTTATGTTGCATATGCAGCAATCATCTCATCATTTCTGGGTGGTATTCAGTGGGGCCTAATCACAGCTTTTGCTGACAAAATTTACTACGTCTTTATTCCACTTTTTATTTCTGTTATGCCCCCATTGATTGCTTGGGCTGCACTTTTGAGTATTGAGAATTTAAGTCTCTCATTAGGTTTAATTCTTGTAAGCTTTCTAATATCTGCCGTTCATGATTATTACTTGTATCAACAGCAAAAAATCTCACAATTATGGTTTATAACAATGAGAATATCTCTTTCATCAATAGTGATAGTTATTACGAGCNTGATGTTTTTATTTGTTTTTTAAGCTATGAGTCTTTGAATAAAAAAGAAGAAACCAAAGAAAACAACCGCAAAGAATGAAAGATTTTTCATGACTTCTATTATTTTTGTAATTTTTAATGTCATTAATAATTTGTATATTAATAAAATTAATAAGACAAAAATTATCTGACCTACTTCTACACCTAAATTGAAACCTAATAATCCAGAGAAAATATTTTCACTACTTATTTTTGAGCCAAGTAAAAATCCTCCAAAACCAAATCCATGAATAAGTCCAAAAATAATTGTTATAATAGATAGCAAATTATTTTCTGAATTTAAATTTTTAAGTAAGTAAAAATAACCTAGAGAAAATAGAAGTATTCCTAATATTAAGAAATACGGAAAATTTGGATTGATTAAATTGCCAAATATTAAAAGTAATAAACTTAGCGTCGTTATAAAGATCATACTTACTCTATGATCATTATTTTCTTTATACAAATATTCCAAGCCGACGAACATTATTGTATAACCAATTAATGCTTCAACTAAAGAGGATTTTACTTGGATAATGTTTATTACTGAAAGTGATANAGTTAAACTGTGTCCAATAGTGAATCCCGTGATTACCAGAAGCAATCGTTTTAAATTTGTTACTAAAAGCAACAGTCCAAGAATAAATAGCAAGTGATCATAGCCACTTAGAATATGATCAAGACCCAATGAGAAAAATTTATAAAAACTATTCGAGAAGCTATTATTTTCCTTTTCTTCATTTAAATCAATTGACTGATCATTAAAAAATAAGGCTTTTTCAGTATATAAATTATTNTCAATGTAGATACGTGCTATATGAATATGNCTTTGAACAAGATTAAACAGCGCATTATTTATAATTTTTATTTCTTTGTTTGATGGACATTCAAAATTTAGTGAGAGATTTAAACTTCCTTCTTGAGAATTTAATTCTTTAATTTCATCAACAAGAGAACAACTTTTGCCTTCTGAGGTGACTTTGAGATGCTGGCTGAGGTAGATTTTGAATACATCGGTCTCACTCAAATTCTCTTCAAACATAATCTTCTGGTAGTTTTCAACTTGAAAAATACGAGTGGACTCAAGTGTTAAAAGAGAAAAATTTGCCTCAACTTTGTTATCTACAACGTTCCATTTAGAGAATGACTCACTAAAGTAGTGGGCATTCAATGGCGATAAAAGAAAAAAGAGGATTATGACTGTGTTTGCAATGATATAATTCATTATTTATTGAAAATCATACCTAGTGATGGATGAATTTTCTTTTAAATATATAAGGTAGTCTTTTAATTTTTGATCATCTAGTTGATTGTTATAATCAAATATAATTCTATCTTTTATTTCCTCGAAGTAATCGTCATTCACTTCTAATTTTTGAATATCGTATAGTTTAAAAATATAAAACCCATTGGTTCCGAAAATTGGTTCAGAAATAGAATTTATCTCCATCATGGTTATCTGATTACAAATGCCTTTGCCTAATAATTGTTCACAATCTTTCAGATTTATTAATTTTTGAGGGATATCAAACAAATTGTTTTCATTATACTTCTGCTTTACCTCCGAAAATGTTTTAGTATCTAACTCAAGGTTAATATTACTTATTTTTGTTTCAAGTGTTTTAAGATCAGACTCAGTTCCTAGCAAAACAGAATTTGGATTATTTGATTTTAAAAAAATAAAATCAAATTTAATTTTTTCCGTTGGCGCATACTTATTTATATTTTTTTTAAAATAGTCTCTCACATCAGCTTCAGTTATCTGATTATCTTCAACCTGAATAATAAAATCGATGACCTGAGTAATCATTTCCTTTCTTACACCAATATCTTTTTTGTGAAGATTAAGTTCTATACCTCTTTGCACCAAAAGTTCCTCCTCAATCATACGTTCAAGAAGAAGATCGAGTATTTCAAAATCGTTACTAAGGTCTAAATCAGCTCCAAGATTTGTTGCATATCTGAGGAACTGGTCTTCTGTGATGACTGTCTCATTCACTAAAGCAACAGCTTTTTTATTGCTGAGAGATAAGTTGTCATTAAAACTAATTGTATCGTAAAAAATCAAAAACAGTCCTGCTAGGATCGCAGTAAAAAATAATACATTTAATTTATTAAAAATTTTCATCATTTCAGAGAGATTACCATAGGTTTTTTTATCATTATAACGAAAATACTTTTGACATAAGCAGTGCCAGAACTATACTTTTTTTATATGAATATTTTAAAAGTTATAAGATATTTTTTTATTCTATCTATTCTCTTTATCATTAGTTGTCTTGTTGTTTTACAATTTGGTTTATTCAGTGAAGACCTTGGGCCCGGTGAAATCACTGGAAAAATAAATACAGTTGAATTTGTTGAAGATAAGAAAAAACGACAACTTCAGGCCATGGAGTCATTAAATGAAATACCGACAAAGCAAATCCTATTTGGTGATTTGCATGTTCACTCAACTTTTTCTGCTGACGCGCATGCAATGAGCTTACCTATTACTGGAGGGAATGGCGTACATCCTGTTGCAGATGCCTGTGATTTTGCAAGACACTGTTCAGCATTAGATTTTTGGTCAATTAATGATCATGCAGAAGCAACAACTCCAAAGAGATGGATGGAAACAAAAGAAACTATTCGAAAATGTAATGCCTTGAATGTTGATCCAGCAAATCCTGACTGTGTGGCATTCTTAGGTTGGGAGTGGACACAAGTTGGTGTTGTCAGAGGCAATCATTGGGGACATCACAATGTAATTTTAAAGGAAGAAGATGATCAATTGGTGCCACCTCGAGCAATCGCATCATTATCTGTAGCACGACAAGCAATGACTGCAAGACCATTGCTGCCAGGGACACTGTACCCTTTTGTCGATCTTGAAAATTTCAAACGTTACAATGACTTTCAACGTTATCAGGTGGAAACAGTTAAAGTACCTGATTGTAATTTAAGAACACCGTCAAAAGATTTGCCGCTTGATTGTTACGAACAAGCGGTCACGCCACTTGATTTAGTTACAAGATTAGAGATGTACGATAGTGACTATATGGTTATACCTCATGGCCAATCATGGGGACTTTATACACCCGCTGGCTATACTCTTGATAAAAGTTTAGAGCACTCAAAAAAATTTCCAAAAATGTTTGAGCTTCTCGAAACCTATTCTGGGCACGGTAACGCTGAAGAGTATCGCTCTTGGCGTGGTGTTGATGTTGTCAGAAATGGCCAACAAGAGTCAAGGCCTTTTACTTTTACAATGGGTGATATTGATTTAAATCAAGGAACTTTTACCATTGAAAACCCTGATGGTTCGGAAGAAGTAATCGATATTGGAACTCAAACATGTCCTGATCCATCTGACAATTACATTCCTCAATGTTGGCAGGCCGGCAAGATAATATATGAGAGATGCATCGATGAAGGCACAGATGAGTCTGAGTGCGCATCAAGAAGAGAAGAAACAAAACAGTCAGTGGTAGATAGGGGTCGAGCTGGTTATCAAGTTGTCCCAAAAAATACTTTCTTAGATCGTAATATTTCTGGCCAATGTACTGATTGTTACAGTCCCCCAATGAATCACGTACCTGGAGCAAGTGCTCAATACGGTTTGGCTCTCACTAAATTCAAAGATGATGGCACAAAACATAGGTTTCGATACGGCTTTATAGGCTCAAGTGACAATCACTCTTCTGCGCCGGGAAGTGGATATAAAGAATTATTTGGAAATAACATTGATGGAAGCGGTCCACCTACTAAATTTTTTGATAGACTACTTCATATGGATCCTTGGTATTTTCCAAAAAGTCTAAGCCCCACCGGCAAGAATTCAAACCCAGTTAAAGACTCATACATATCTGACTCTCAACCTCAACAATATGAAATCCCAGAGTTGATTGTTGGATTTAATACAATTGAATGGGAAAAACAAAGAGGCTTCTTCACTACAGGTGGATTAGCTGCTGTACATTCAGATGGACGTTCAAAAGAAGAAATATGGGATGCTCTTAAAAGAAAAGAAACCTATGCAACAAGTGGAACTAGAATTCTTCTATGGTTCAATATGATTAGTGGTGATAAAAAAATTCCTATGGGCTCATCTGTTGAAATGTATGCTGTACCAGAATTTGAAGTCAAGGCTATGGGATCATTTGAACAAAAGCCAGGATGTCCAGAAGATGCGTATAATGCTCTTGGAGAAGACAGAGTAGATGAATTGTGTTACAACGAATGTTATAATCCAAGTGATAAAAGAAATTTTATACAACGCATTGAAGTCATAAAAGTTTTACCTCAAGAATATTCTGATCAACCTATAGATGACCGTATAATTGATACGTGGAAAGTACATTATTGTAATCCAGATGATGTTGGGTGTACGTTTAGATTTAAGGATGAGGATTTCCTTAAAGATCAAAAAGACGCAAGTTATTATGTCCGCGCTATTGAATTGCCATCACCTCAGATAAATGTGAAGGGTGGTGTATGCACTTTTGATGATGAAGGTAATTGTGTAGAATTTAAATTGTGTACGCAAGACTGGAGACATCCGAGAGATATTGAAACTTGTTCTGAAATTGATGAACATCGCGCATGGTCGTCACCAATTTATGTAGATTTTCTCTCTTAATCAATTTTCTGAATTCATGAAATTTTTAATTCCAAGCATAATATCTGTTGTCGTAGGTTCCTTGTTTAGCTGGGCATATTTGACTGCATATGGACTCACTATTTTATACTTTGTTTACTTATCGATGATGATTGGTGTAGTTTTTCTTGCTGCAGATGCTTGGAGGAATCGAGATAAATGAATATTTAGCATTAGAAAGTCATTGCTAAATTATTGATTTTATTAAATATTAATTTTTTTCCACACGTTGTCATATTGGCATTCAACCATAATTGTGAATCCCGCCATTTAATAAATGATGCCGGTATCAAAAAAAAATAGGGAGAAAATACATGTTTAAAAAAGTTATACTTTATACAGTATTATTTTCATCACTATTATCCGCTAATGCTTTTGCAGCTGTCGATGACGAAACGGCATATGCTTTAAACACACTTTTGTTTTTAATTAGTGGTTTCCTAGTGATGTGGATGGCTGCTGGATTCTGTATGTTAGAGTCTGGTTTAGTTACATCAAAAAGTGTATCTACGATAGCCGCAAAAAACATTGGCCTTTATTCAATCGCTGGAATTATGTTCTGGCTAGTAGGATATAATTTGGCCTATGGAATACCAGAAGGTGGATATATTGGATCATTTACAGCTTGGAGTGACGGCTCTGCTATTGCTACAGGTTATTCTGATGGATCTGACTGGTTTTTTCAGATGGTTTTCTGTGCAACAACAGCATCAATTGTTTCAGGAACATTAGCTGAAAGAATAAAAATTTGGCCATTCTTTTTATTCGTAGCAATTTTAACGGGTGTAATTTATCCAATCGAGATGGGTTGGCAATGGGGCGGTGGATGGTTATCTGCTGCTGGCTTCTCAGACTTTGCTGGTTCAACTCTTGTGCACGCAGCAGGTGGTGCTGCAGCATTAGCTGGCGCAATTGTTCTTGGTCCAAGGCTTGGAAGATTTGATAACGGTAAATTAGTACCGTTTGCAAACTCATCTATACCTCTTGCAACTCTAGGTGTATTTATTCTATGGCTAGGTTGGTTTGGATTTAATGGTGGTTCACAGCTGGCATTAGGATCTTTTGACGATGCTACAGCCGTTGCTACAATTTACATTAATACAAACCTTGCTGCTTGTGCTGGTGTACTAGTATGTGCTGCTATCACAAGATTGGTCAGAGGTAAAACTGATGTAGTAATGATGTTAAATGGTGCGCTTGGTGGTTTAGTTGCAATAACTGCAGAACCATTAATGCCAACACCTTTAATGGCAATCATTATTGGCGGTATTGGTGGTGCACTAGTATTTGCTGGTACTGAATTACTCACAGCCATGAAAATTGACGATGTTGTAGGAGCGATTCCAGTTCACCTTATCGCAGGTGTATGGGGTACTCTTGCTGTACCAATTACTAATCCGGATACTAGCTTTGGAACCCAATTCCTAGGCACAGCATCAATTTGTGTGTTCGTATTCGTAGTGTCCATAATTATATGGTCAATTATGAAAGCCACAATCGGTATAAGGATTAGCGAAGAAGCTGAAAAAGAAGGAACTGACGTAGCTGAGACAGGTGTTATCGCCTACTCAATTAGAGACTAAGTTCACTCTTTTAAACTAATAAAAAGGGTCCACTTTTTTCCCCAATGATTATTCAAGTGGACCCTTTTTTACATTTGTATTCGTATTCTATTTCCTTTAATCTCTCCCCGTTATGTCCGACAAAATAAATCCATTTGAAAAGAAAAAAAAAGGTGTCTTCTTTTTTAAGTCATCTAATCCATATGAGTTTTATGATCTTCTAAATGGTAAGAACATGGATGATAAACAAGATGTTTGGGGTACACTAATTTTTCCTGAAAATGCAAAGAAGCCATGTCCTCTAATAATACCAATTCATGGCAGTGCAGGGTTAAGAGAAGGTCATCACACTCACATGGTCAATTTATTAGATGCTGGGTTTGCTATTTTTAGGATTCATCATTTTGAATCTAGAGGAGTTATTTCAATCGTTGAAAATCAAACAGAAGTAACCCTTGCTTCGATGATTACTGATGCCTTTCGTGCATTAACATTAGTTTCTAAACATCCTGATGTTGATAGTGATAAAATAGGTATCATGGGGTGGAGTCTTGGCGGTAGCACAGCTTTTTATGCAGCCTGGCAACCTATTATTGATACTCTCACTCAGAATGGCGAAAAGTTTGCTGCGCATTTACCTATTTATCCTGGGACACTACTTAAGCCCGAGGATAATCGTTGGTCAGATGCTCCAATGCATGTTTTATTTGGAGAAGATGATGACTATACTCCTCTAAGTCTTTGTAAAAAAATGATTGATTATATGAAACCAGTTCGTAGTGTAGAGCTTACAACTTATCCAAACGCTCACCATTCTTTTGACTCTATTGACCCTGTTGAATTTATTCCTTATGCCATTAGGCTGAAAGACATGTTTATTGATTTAAAGATGGATGGACGACAAATTTTTACTGATGAAAACAATAATACTTTTCATCTAGACTCACTTGAAGAAAGAATGCGTTTGTTAAAAGAAACACCTGATATTCTCGGAGCTCACGCGGGAGGTAATTGGGCAGCTCGTAAGCAATGTCACAAAGACGCTGTTTCATTTTTTCAAAAACAATTTTTTTCATAAAAATTTATTGAGTGGTATTGACTCTTACCTCCACTAGTGCAATAATTAGAACAAAACAAGAACAAAATAGAATTTATCCAATGTTTTTAACATTTTATAAAGAAGCAGTAGAGTGCGGTTTTCCCTCTCCAGCGAGAGATTTTACAGAGGGGACAATTGACTTAAATGAGGAACTTATTCCACATCCAAATGCGACTTTCATAGTCCGAGCACGTGGTGACTCTATGATTGGTTCAGGTATTTATCCAGGAGATCTTCTCATTGTTGATCGGAGCATTAAGCCTCGAAATAACTCTATAATCATAGCAGTTTTAGATGGGGAACTGAGTGTTAAAATTTTAAAAATAGAAAATAAACAAGTTTGTTTGTCGTCATCTAACAAGAACTATGTTGATGTTCTAGTCTCTGAAGAAATGGATTTTACCATATGGGGAGTATGCACAAACGTTGTTCATAGTTTAAGTCCAAAGAATAGATAATTAATGAGAGATAAAGTTTTTGCACTAATTGATTGTAATGCGTTTTATGTTTCATGCGAACGCGTTTTTAATCCAAAACTTAACAANAGACCAGTTGTAGCTTTATCAAATAATGATGGTTGTATAATATCACGTTCCAAAGAAGCAAAGGCTCTTGGAATAAAAATGGGTGTTCCACTTTTTAAGGTGAAAGATATTGTAGAAAAAGAAAAGGTGGTTGTATTTTCTTCAAACTACACATTGTATGCAGACATGTCGCGCCGAGTAATGAATATTATTTCAAGTTCTTCCCCTTATACAGAAATATATTCGATTGATGAAGCATTCGTAGAGTTGAGCAGTTTACCAATTGACTATGAGTCTTATGCCCATCAACTGAGACAAACTATCTTACAGCATACAGGAATTCCAGTCAGCATAGGCATTGCCTCAACAAAAACTCTTGCAAAGGTTGCAAACCATAAGGCTAAAAAAGATGATTCTTTGAATGGTGTATGTTCACTTGTGAATTATAATAATATTGACCAGATACTTGAACTAACTGAAGTGGGTGATGTATGGGGAGTAGGAAGACGTTTATCAAAAAAATTAATTAACCATGGTATACATAATGCAAAACTACTAAAGAATTGCAGTGACTCATGGATAAGAAAAATGATGAGTGTGAATGGCTTGAAAACAATTACAGAGTTAAGAGGGATTTCTTGTATTCCTCTTGAAGAATACTCAATGACAAGAAAAAGCTGTTGTACCACAAGATCATTTGGAAAACTTCTGACAAATTTAGACGACATAGAGCAAGCTGTTACAACTTTTGCGCGAAGAGCTGCTGAACGTATACGCTCTGAAAGCCTTGCGGCGTCTTGTGTTTCGGTCTTTGTAAGAACTAATCCTTTTGATAAAAAAAGTGCTTATTATTCAAACGGGGCATCAAGAACGCTTTCTCATCCAACCCACGATAGCATAACAATTATTGAAACATCTTTATTGCTTACAAAGAGAATTTTTAAAAATAACTATCAGTATAAAAAAGCAGGTGTACTTCTTAGTGGTTTGTGTGATGAGTCAGAAATTCAAGAGACACTATTTGAAAAAAATTATAATCAAAATTCTGATCTTATGTCAGCAGTCGATGCCATTAACTACCGTTATGGTCGGGATACACTTCAGATGGCATCAGAATGTAAAGTTGGCAATTGGAGACAAAAAAGAGAAAACTGTACAAGAAACTATACAACGCAGATTGATAGATTGCTCTTAGTTTAAATTTTTATTAAGGAAGTCAGTAAATATATTATTGAGCTCATCAACAATAAATCCACCACCACCGTGACCACCTGTAAAAACAAAACTTTCAGCCCTTGGAATTAAGTCTAAAACCCGTTGAACAGTTTTTGGATCAATTTCATCATCATCACTTGCATAGGCTATATGAATAGGAATATCGGATTGTGAGAATTTTTTATAATCAGGAATAAAGTTTGTATTTGCAATATTACGTATTGAAGAAAGCAGTGATTGCTCTGTTCCAGGCAGTGTAAGTTGAGCAATGTATCTGTCAACCAAATCTCTCTGTTCAGGATTATTGGTTACCCATTGTTCAGCTCTATTTTTTGAAAAAGGAATCCCAAAAGTTCTTAAAACAAAATTTCCTAGGATTGGAGTTTTTAGAATACTGAGTATTTTACTGTTACTATTTACTAGAGGAACTTGTAAACCAATAGCAGATACTTGATTTGGATATTTGTTAGCGTAATTGATTGCAATAGGAGCTCCCATTGATGAACCATGTAGAATAGATTTCTTTATTTCTAAATAATCTAATAATTCGTTAAGTTGATCTAGATAAAATTCCATGTTGTAATCAGAAACAGGTCTGTCAGAGTAACCTCTTCCGTATTGATCATAACAGATTACCCTATAGCCTTTTAGACTTAATCCCTCACAGAAACCAACATATCCTTCTGAAGGTAAAGTTGCGCCATGAATAATAATTATTGCAGGATCATTTTTATTTCCATAATCCTTATAGGCTGTTTTTCCTTTAGAAAGGTTGACAAAATTATAGTCAGATTTTTCCTGATAGGATTTTAAGTTCCCTTTTTCAAAGCTGTTAAATGCATAAATAACTGTGAGTACAACTATAATAAGTAGAAGTATAAAAAATGTGCTTGTAAATATACTTTGGAAAATGGTCATTTTTATCAACTATAATAACTTAATTAATAAAATCAAAGTTGATCCGAATTAGCTGATTTGCTAGCATATAGGCCAATTAGAATGGGAGATTATTAATGAAAAAAACGATATTCAGTTTAATCGCAGGGGTGTTGGTCTTAGGACTGTTCTATGGTTGTGACAGACAGTCAGATCAAGCATCTACTGACGAAATAAAAATCGGAGTAATTCTTGGATTTACAGGTCCAATTGAGTCACTCACACCAACAATGGCCAGTTCAGCTGAACTTGCGATGAAAGAGGCAAGTGACTCTGGATTGCTTTTAGGCGGAGCAACAGTAAGTTCTGTTCGTGCTGACTCAACATGTGTTGATGCTGGTGCGGCAACTTCAGCGGCCGAAAGACTCGTAACATCAGATAATGTTGCAGCAATAATGGGAGCGGATTGCTCAGGAGTTACAACTGCAATTGCAAATAATGTAGCAGTGCCTAATGGGGTAACAATGATTTCCCCATCAGCTACTTCGCCGGCATTAACGGACATTGATGATAAAGGTTACTTCTTTAGAACCGCACCATCAGATGCAAGACAAGGGCAAGTATTGGCTCAAGTAGTTATGGATAGAGGTATCAACGAAGTTGCTGTTACTTATACTAATAATGACTACGGTAAAGGACTGTCCGATAGTTTTGTAAATGCATTTAAAGCGATGGGNGGATCTGTTACTACTGAAGTACCTCATGAAGATGGCAAAGGTGATTACTCAGCAGAAGTATCAACACTATCAGCTTCAGGTGCCTCAGAAGTTGCTGTTCTTGGTTACGTAGACCAAGGTGGTCGAGGAATCATTCAGAACTCAATGGAGACTGGAGCATTTTCAAGATTTATTCTTGCCGATGGAATGATTGGCGACAGTCTGATTGAAAATGTAGATGGTGATTTGACAGGAACTTTTGGAACTTTACCAGGATCTGAGTCAGAAGGAGCAAACATGTTTAAATCAATTGCATCTTCAAACGGCATCCCAGGTGATGGACCATTCGAACCAGAGTCCTACGATGCAGCTGCTTTAATATTGCTTGCAATACAAGCAGGTAATTCTGCAGACAGATCTTCAATCGCTCAAAATGTAATGGGAGTTGCAAACGCTCCTGGAACAGAAATTTTTCCAGGTGAATTAGGCAAAGCATTACAAATTTTAAAAGATGGAGGCCAAGTTAACTATCAAGGTGCAACAAATGTTGAGTTCTCTGATGTTGGTGAAGCTTCTGGTTCTTATAAAGAGCTTGAAATAGGTAACGGTAAATTTAATACAGTTACAGTTCGTTAAGATCTTAACATTTTAATTAATAGGGGCCGATTTTGGCCCCTATTTTTTTTGGATTTTCTCAGGTATTACCCCTCTTGGCATAAACCTCAGCGCCAATAAAAGTAATAACCCCATTATAAATAATCTAAGATGTGCTGCGCTTCCCAATAGATGCATCCTGAGAGGATTGTCGTATTCGAGCCCACCAGCCAACATGTTCATAAAACCAATGGACAATGGTTCCGCTTCAATCCAAATAAACCAAATAAAGAATCCTCCAAAAATTGATCCTAAGTTATTACCCGATCCACCAATGATAACCATTAGCCATATAATAAATGTAAATCTTAATGGACGATATGACCCGGGTGTAAATTGGCCATCTAAGGTAGTGAGCATCGCTCCCGCTATTCCAATTATAGCTGAGCCAATAATAAAAATTTGTAAATGTTGTGCAAAGATATTTTTACCCATTGCACTAGCTGCTTCTTCGTTATCTCTTATGGCTCTTAACATTCTTCCCCATGGTGAGTTTAAAGCAAGTTGACTTAGATAGAAGATTAACAAAAGAACAGAAAAAAATAATCCTGCATAACAGAGTTTTACAAATATTCCTGAACTATCAATAACAAGATCGTTCAGCAAATCTTGTCTTGATGAAAGAGATTGCATAGCTTCTAGTTTTGAAAAGTTTATTCTCTCGACTAGATTAAGGAACCATTCAGATTGTTGAAGTTCAATTTCATATGGAACAGGTCTATCCAAACCTGAAACGTTTTTAACTCCTCGAGATAACCAATCTTCATGTTTTACTACTGCGATTACAATTTCAGAAATCCCAAGAGTTGCGATAGCTAAATAGTCTGACCTTAATCGGAGAGTAATTTTTCCTATTACCCATGCAACAAGTCCAGCAACTACTGCAGCAATCAGCCAAGAGAAAATAATTGGTAACCCCAAACCTCCAAGAAAACCTGTTTTAGCAGGATTAATCGACTCGATAATATCTATTGAAGGCCCATAAAAATTATTAATTCCAATTAAACCAAAAACAATTATTAAGATTATAAGAGTGTTTCTTATTTGTTTATTTTCAATATTTCTAAATACAAATAAGAGAGCAGTAATTGATAAAACAAAAATTATTGCACTAATTACAATTCCGATGCCCGCTTTATCCCATGCTTCGTAAATTGGATCGTGTGAAACCAATACTGCCGTTAAGCCTCCAAGCGCAGTAAAACCCATTACTCCTGCATTAAACAAACCTCCATACCCCCATTGCAAATTGACACCAATCGCCATTATTGATGAAATAATGCAGAGATTAATAACACTGAGAGACACAGACCAGGACTGAGTAAAGCCCACAATTGCGAGCAAAACTGCCATTACAGTGAATGCAACTGGTGCTCTTAAGTCTTCGCTCATATTATTTTACCCCTCACAATTCCTGTTGGTCTGACAATCAGTACAATCACCAAAATAATGAAAGAAATAGCAAACTTATAATCTGTTGAGAGAACTTGCATTAATCCTGAAGGCTCTAAATTTTCTGGAAGAAGATACACAAAGAATTTCTTATAAGCATAGGTTAATGTAATTTCAGAGAATGCAATGACATAGCCTCCAATTACTGCACCAATTGGTGACCCTATTCCACCTACAATTGCAGCCGCAAACATTGGTAACAGCAAATTAAAATATGTAAATGGTTTAAAACTCTTATCTAGCCCATAGAGAACCCCAGCAGTAGTAATTAAGATTGAAGATATAACCCAGGTAACAATCACTATCTTTTCAGGATTAATTCCTGATAATAGTGCCAGGTCTTCATTATTTGAGTATGCTCTCATTGACTTGCCCAGTTTAGTCTTCTGTAAGAAATAAAATAAACTTATCATTGCAATTAAAGCTACAATGACTGTGATTAATTGAGTTGATTTAATTGTTAATCCTTCCTCTAATCCAAAGTAATTTTTAAAATCCAAGGCGTGTACTATATACTTTTCACCATCAAAAAACTTTCTATCATTTGGTCCTATAATAAATCTGACTACTGCTTGCAGAATAAACATAACTCCTACAGAAACGATCATGAGTACTATAGGTTGGCTTTTTTGTTTACGATAAAAACTGTAAACTGATCGGTCAATTAAAAGACAAAACAAAGCTGTTACTATTATAGCAAAAGGTAGAGCAAGTAATGCAGTAGGAAGAACTCCAGCAGTGATTCCTATACTTTGAAATAACCAAGTAAATAAAATAGTAGCCATCGTTCCAAATGACATCCAATCAGCTTGAGCAAAGTTTGAAAATCTTAATACGCCATAAATAATTGTTAAACTTAATGTAGCTAACGCAAGTTGACTTCCATATGACAAAGCTGGGACAATTACAAAATTTGCCAACAGGACTATTGCATTAATAAATTCAAAATTTTCCAACTTATCCTCCCAAGAAACTTTTTCTTACTTCTTGATTATTTAATAGCTCTTGTCCTTCTCCACTAAATTTGTTCTCCCCCCCGACCAAAACATAACCAAAATCTGCAATATTTAATGCTTGTTTGGCATTTTGCTCGACAATCACAATTGCAACTCCTGAGTTCTTAATAGTTATAATTCTCTCAAAAATTTCTTTCATAACTATTGGTGAAACGCCAGCTGTTGGCTCATCGAGCATGAGAACCTTAGGTCTTGTCATTAATGCGCGACTAACTGCAACTTGTTGTCTTTGTCCACCTGATAATTCACCTGCAAGCTGATTTCTTTTGTCTTTCATTGCTGGAAATAAATTATAAAGCTCCTCAATTGTTTCTTGAACATTATCTTCCCTAAGAAAGGCTCCCATTTCTAAATTTTCTTCTACTGTAAGCTCACTGAATATGTTCATTGTTTGTGGCACAAACGCAATCCCAGCTGCCACCCGATCTTGAGGCGTTAATTTTGAAATATCTGAACCATCTAACATCAAAATACCTTCCTTAAGAGAAATCATACCAAGCATTGCTTTCATTGCCGTTGATTTACCAGCGCCATTTGGACCCACAATTACAACAATTTGATTTTTATCTACTTCAATATCGCATGCATGAATAATATCTTCACCGCCATAACCCCCTGTCATATTAGTGCAACTTAAAAATTTACTCATTTGATATCGTCTCTTCCCAAGTAGGCTTCTATTACTTTTTCATTTTTTTTGATTTCATCAATATTACCCTCTACGAGAACAGACCCTTCGGTCATAACAATTACTTTGTCGCAGAGTTGACTTAAAAAATTCATGTCATGTTCAATCATAAAAAAAGTATAATTTTTTTCAGTATTCAATTTTTTAATCGTATCCGATATATCATTTAACAAGGTTCTGTTTACACCCGCACCAACTTCATCCAGCAATACTATTTTGGCATCAACCATCATCGTTCGGCCTAGTTCAAGTAATTTTTTTTGTCCACCAGACAAATTACCAGCTAACTCAAACATTAAATGTTCTAGCTTAAGGAAATTTACGACTTCAATTGCTTTCTCTTTGATAATAGACTCTTCTTCTTCAATAACTTTTCTTTTAAACCATGTATTAAGAATTTTCTCTCCTGATTGAGATCCAGGAACCACCATTAAATTTTCAAGTACGGTCATATTTGAAAACTCATGTGCTAATTGAAAAGTTCTCAGCACTCCTTGATCAAATAGCTCATGCGATTGAAGTCCTGTGATGTTCTTTTCATCAAGAAATACAGTACCATTTGTTGGAGCAATATTACCTGCAATGATATTGAAAAGTGTGGTTTTGCCTGCTCCATTTGGGCCAATTAAGCCAGTAATTTTGCCTTTTTCAACATCCATAGTTGCATTATCGACCGCTTTAATACCACCAAAATTTACCGATAATTGATTAATGCTTAACATTTAAATAATTAATAAATTTCCTCTTTTTAAACCTCTTGCACTTACTTTGAAGATACATGATTGAGGTAAAGTGCAAATAGTATCATAGCGAGAGAAACTAGTACATTCACTCTGATTATTTCGTTTAGAAATAAAACTCCTGAAAAATAGGCGATGAGAGGTATCATAAAATTAATTAAAGATAAAAATACTGGTCCTTGAAGCTCAATAATTTTAAAAAATAATAAATTAGCAATTGCTGTTGCAAATAAACCCTGAATAACAATTGCTATAGTTGAAGAGCTGGTGAAACTCTCTAGCCAGAATGGCTCATAAAAAAAAGCAAATGGACTGATAATTATTGTGCTTGCCATAGTTGTTCCTGTTGCTAAAGAAATAAAATTTATTTTTGGTACTAATTTTGAAACAATAGAATTTACACCATAGCAAATCGCAGCTAGCAATACAAAAATCTGACTAAAAAATTCAACTCTATTATTTCCACCTAATTTAGATAGATTCTCAAAACCAAAAAGCACAACTAATCCCAATGCCGCTAAGATAAAACTAAGTACTTTAATTATATTTATGTTTTGATCCTTTAAAATTATGGCTGACAAAGCAAGAGTTATAAGAGGCATAGGGCTCATCAAAACTCCAGCAATACCAGCATCAATAATTCTCTCCGCGTCTGATATTAAATAAAATGGAATTGCTGAACCCAATGCTCCTATAGCAATATAAAATGTCAGATATGTACGAGTAAGAATGATTTTATTTCCAGTATACTTCATACAAACGTATAAAATAATGGACGCCATAAAAAGACGACAAAACACATTAGTTATGGGACCAACGTCTATAACAGCAATTTTTATAAATAAAAAATTTACACCCCATATGATAGCAAGTGAAAAGAGTAGTAGCCAACTAATAATACTTGGTTGATTTATTTGTTTCATTTAGTGTTTGAGAAAGGTATTATTTTAAACTTTCAAAGTAAATGAATAAAAAAATGAGATTATTTACTCTTTTGTTTTTTAGTTTTTTAGTTTTTTATGGATGTGCCAGTAAACCTCCTTCTCAGCAGGAAAATATCTGTTCTATTTTCGAACAAAAATCTTCATGGTATAGACTAGCAAATAATTCCTCTGAAAAATGGGGCGCACCAATTCATGTTCAAATGTCAATTTTAAGACAAGAGTCTGCTTTTCAAAATAGGGTTAAACCTGAAAGAACTAAATTGTTAGGTGTCATTCCTTGGACAAGAAAATCAAGTGCGTTTGGTTATACACAGGCAATAGACGCAACTTGGGATTGGTACCGCGACGAAAACAATAAACCCCTTGCATCAAGAGTAAATTTTGCTGACGCAATTGATTTTACGGGTTGGTACATAAATAAATCTCATCAAATCAATGGCATTAATAAAAGTGATGCATACAATCAGTATTTGGCTTATCACGAGGGCCATGGTGGTTTCAAAAAGAAATCATACCAGAGTCAAAGTTGGCTAATTGATGTTGCAAAAAAAGTAAAAATTCGTTCAGATAAATATAAAAACCAGTTAGATAATTGTGAGCACAAGTTTCAAAAGAAATTTCTAGGAATATTTTAATGAGTAAGAATTCAAATATTATAGCNGTAACGATGGGTGATCCGTCTGGTGTTGGTACTGAAATTGCAATCAGAGCAAAAATAAAAAAAATAAAAAAACCAAATTTTTTTATTATACATGATCCAGATTTTGTAAAAAAAATTATAAAAAAAATGAAATCTAAATTAAAGGTTAGAGAAATAAATAGCCCTTCAGAAGTAAAAAAATTACCAAAAAACTATTTAGCAGTTTTGCCAATAAAAATTAGTAAAAGCACACAATTAGGAAAAAAAAATTTATCTAATACTAAGTCTATTTTAAAATCAATTGATCTTGCAGTTAAACTAGCAAAAAATGGAGAGGTTGCAGCAATTGTAACGAACCCAATTAATAAAGATGTAATTGGAAAAAAAGTTAAAAATTTCAGAGGTCATACTGAGTACCTTGCTAAAAAAGATAGAACAAATGACCAATTAATGGTGATGATGAATAAAAATATGAAAACTATTCCCCTGACAACTCATATTGCGGTAAACAAAGTTTCTAGCAAAATAAATAAAAAAAATATCATCAAAGCTATCATTAATGCCAATATAAGTTTGAGGAATGATTTTAAAATCAAAAAACCTCGTATAGCTGTTACAGCACTTAACCCACATGCGGGTGACGGTGGACTTATTGGTGATGATGAAAAAGTAAAAATTCTACCTGCTATTAATTATTGTAAAAAAAAGAAAATATCTGTTGAAGGGCCTTTGCCTGCTGACTCAGCATTTATAAAAAATAATCATAATAAATATGATATTTTTATTTGCATGTTTCATGATCAAGCTTTGATACCCGTCAAGATGATAAGTTTTGATGAAACGGTCAATTATACCGCTGGACTTTCATTTGTAAGAACGAGCCCTGACCATGGAACCGGACTTGATATTGCAAATAAATTTATTGCATCACCTAATAGCTTAATAGCAGCTTTGAAATCAGCTTCAAAAATTGCTCAAGCTAGAAGAAAATGACACTGTCACTTTATTCTGCATTATTCATTTTTGCGACCATTATGGTTATAACACCTGGTCCCGCAAACTTATTACTTATGAGTTCTGGAGCGCAACATGGATTTTATAAGTCAGTACCCTTTGTAATAGGTGTAACTTGTGGGAAATTATTTTTAACAATTGGTTTAGGAATTGGATTTTTAACTATTTTGAACTCAAATCCAATATTGGTTAATATTATAAAAGTAATTGGTACAGCCTATATATGCTGGCTTTCGTGGAAAATACTTTTTTTAAGTTTGCAATCAACNGAGAGTAATCAAAATGAAAACGCACCTAATTTCTTAAACGGTTTAATGGTTCATCCATTAAATCCTAAAGGCTGGGCAATGGTAATCGCCGCTTATACACAATTCACTTCCTTTGGTAATACATACACTTCTTCAAGTTGGGCATTAGAAGTTATTATTGTAGCNGGAACCTTTTTTTTCATTCAATCAATTTCACATTCTATATGGTGTTGGTCTGGAAGTTTAATATTTAACTTTTTGAGTAATAAAAATCTAATTAGACAAATTATAGTTACTATTCTTGCGACTCTTACAATTGGGACGGTAGTGTACAGTAATTTTTTTATCTAATTTTACTCAGACTGTTTTCTTCAACTGATTTGCTGAAGCTAGAAAATAATTTTTTTGAAAAATCATCCGTAGTTGCTGAATATTCTGGATGCCATTGAACACCATAAAAGTATCCGCTGTAATTTGATAAACTGATAGCTTCTACTGTTTCGTCTTTAGCAACACCTTCAATAACAAGATCATTTGCTATTTTATCTATTCCTTGAGTATGAAGTGAATTTACCTCAATAGTTGGCGTGCCGGCCAACTTTTCAAATTTTCCATTTTCAGTTAAATAAACTTCATGCTGTTTTGAAAACTGTACTTCTGGGTCATCAGACTCTGGGCATCGGTGATCCATTCTTCCTGGTACATCATGAATATCCGCATGAAGAGAGCCTCCCATTGCAACGTTAACTTCTTGAAAGCCCCTACAAATAGCTAACATAGGAATTTCATTTTTAAATATGAAATCAATCATAGGAAGAACAGTCTTATCTCGATCTATGTCTAATGGCTCAACTATTTTGTCTTTATTATAAAATTCAGGATAAACGTTTGAGAGACTGCCCGTTAGCATTACCCCATCAAATTTTCTAAGAGTGTTTCTGTAGTCAATTGTTGAACCAAGGGCTGGCAAAATGACAGGTATACAGCTTGTAGCTTCAGCCACAGCTTTTATGTAGTTCGTTCCTGACGCATGATATGTCCGATGCAATTCTGCTTTTTCAATTACGTCGGCAAATACAGCAATAAGTGGCTTATTTTGAGTATCCATAAAAAAATTAGTTTACTAATATCAGGATAATATCATATAACAACTTTAATGGTTATAAATATTCAAGATAAACAATCACAACATAAGGCAATGTCTGCGTGGGATGACATCCTAGTCATCGACGATCAACTTTCAAGTGAAGAGAAAATTTTAAAGTCGTCAGTGAGATCTTATTGCCAGGAAAAACTTTTACCTAGGATCATAGATGACAACAGAAATGAAAATTTTAGTAGAGAGATTTTCAATGAAATGGGTGAGCTTGGAATTCTAGGCTCTTATTTACATGGATATGGATGTGCGGGCACGAATTATGTCTCTTATGGGCTTATTGCTCGGGAAATTGAAAACATTGACAGTGCATACCGATCTATCATGTCGGTTCAAACAAGCCTAGTCATGTTTCCTATTTATCAATTTGGTACTGAAGCACAAAAAGAAGAATATTTACCAAGACTTGCAAAGGGTGAAATCATTGGAAGCTTTGGTCTGACAGAGCCTGATGCTGGTAGTGATCCTGGCGCAATGAAAACCAAAGCGATAAAAGTCAAAGGGGGTTACGAATTGACTGGTACCAAGACATGGATCAGTAATGCACCCTATGCAGATGTAATTATTGTTTGGGCCAAGGATGAAGATAATGTAATCAGAGGATTTATTGTGGACAGAGAGTCCAAAGGACTATCAACCCCCAAAATTGAAGGTAAATTATCTTTACGCGCTTCAGCAACGGGGCAAGTTGTTATGGAAAATGTTTTTTGTTCGGAAGATAAAGTTTTACCAAAAGCATCAGGTTTGGGCGGACCCTTTCAATGCTTAAATAGTGCAAGATACGGAATTTCATGGGGCGCTCTAGGAGCAGCAGAGTTTTGTTTTGCAACAGCTAGACAATACGCATTAGATAGAATGATGTTTGGAAAACCTATTGCTGGTACTCAGCTTGTTCAGTCTAAATTAGTTGATATGCAAACAGAAATTGCTTTAGGTCTACAGGCTGCACTTAGAGTTGGACGTCTGATGGATGAAGATCAGTCAGATAGCAATATGGTAAGCCTCATAAAAAGAAATAATGTTGGAAAAAGTTTAGATATTTGTAGGAGTGCAAGAGATATTCTTGGTGGCAATGGTATCTCAGATGAGTATCATGTAATGAGACATATGGTAAATTTNGAAACCGTAAAGACATATGAAGGTACACACGATGTGCATACTTTAATTATGGGAAGAAACTTAACAGGTATACAGGCTTTTAAATAATTATGGCTTATCTAAATCGTACAACAAAGCAATGGCAGGAAATCGATACAGCTCATCATCTGCATCCTTTTACTGATTACAAGTCGCTTGCAAAAGAAGGCAGTATCATCGTTACAAAAGCAGATGGTGTTCACCTTACTACATCTGATGATAAACAGTTGCTTGATGCCATGTCTGGCTTGTGGTGTGTTAATGTAGGTTATGGAAGAAAGAATCTTGCAGACGTTGCTTATAAGCAAATGCAAGAGTTACCTTATTATAATTCTTTTTTTAAAACAGCGACACCGCCGTCAATTGAACTTGCTAAAGAGTTAGCTGAAATTAGTCCACACGATTTAAATCATGCATTCTTTTCTTCAAGTGGCTCTGAAGCCAACGATACCGTTGTAAGAATGGTAAGGAGATATTGGGATTTAAAAGGGAAGCCAAATAAAAAAACATTTATTAGTAGAGAATATGCTTATCACGGAAGTACGATGACTGGGATGAGTTTGGGCGGTATGACAGCGATGCATTCTCAAGGGGATATGATGCCTGGTTTTGAACATGTGTTGCCTCCTTATTGGTACAAGTATGGAAGCGATATGTCTCATGATGACTTTGGTATTCATGCAGCTAATAAAATTGAAGAAAAAATAAATGAAATTGGTCCAGATAATATTGCGGCGTTTATAGGAGAACCAATTCAAGGAGCTGGAGGAGTTATCATTCCACCTGATACCTATTGGCCAAGAGTTCAAGAAATTTGTAAAAAATATGACATTCTTCTTGTTGTTGATGAAGTCATTTGTGGATTCGGTAGAACTGGAAACTGGTTTGGATCAGATACTTATAATATTAAACCTGACATTATTACTATGGCCAAGGGAATTACCTCAGGATATATCCCACTGTCTGGAATCATGATTTGTGACAGAGTTTGTGAAACTTTAATCAATGAAGGTGGTGAATTCTACCATGGTTATACTTATTCTGGCCACCCAGTAGCTTGTGCGGTGAGCCTTGAAAATCTTAAAATTATCAAAGAAGAAAATCTGATTGAACAATCACGAAATGTCTCAGTTTATCTGGAGCAGCAAATGCGCGAAATTGAAAAGCACCCTTTAGTTGGTGAAGTTAGAATGAAGAGCTTTATTGGAGCTGTAGAATTGGTGAAAGATAAAGAAACTAGAGAAATGTTTGAAGACACTGGCACAGTTGGAACGATTTGTAGGGACTATTGTATCGAAAACGGTTTAGTNATGCGAGCTGTAAGAGATGGCATGATTTTCTGTCCACCTCTTATATTCAATAATAACCACGTGGATGAACTTTGTGAAAAGCTAAAAACCTCGCTGGACCAAACACTAGATCATATTTCAAAATAAAACTTACTTAATCTGTAGATAGTAATCGTAGTATTCGGTATCTCGTTGATAGTTTAATGACTCATAGAGACTTTGAGCATTTTTATTTGTTATAGCAGTCGACAACTCAACACTCGTTACACCTTTTTCTTCAGCAAAACTTTTTGCAGCATTCATCAGCATACGTCCAATACCTTTATTTCTATATTCAGATCTCACATACAAGTCGTAGAGTATTATTTTTTTACTCAACTCCAGTGAGTCAAAAGTTGTGTACAACTGGGTCATGCCCATACATTCTTTTTCATTTTCAATATAAAATATTTGTGCCTCTTTATTACTAAGGCGTTCCTTAATATAGTTTTTACAGGCTTCTACATTTGACTCCTTTTTATAAAACTGCCGATATAAATCAAAGATCTCACCAATTTTTTCGAAATCATCTGGTTGAGCAATTTTTATTTGTAAATCTTCTGACATATACTTTATCTCCAAATCGTTCGATATATTGATATCACTAAGAAAATAAAAGTAAAAGATGTAACTGTATAGATAAAGCCCATTGGTCCAACTGCATCCATGACTCTTCCTCCAATTAAAGGACCAATAAGCGAGCCAACCTCAAAGACCATCACAAGAATTGCTGTAGCACCTGCAACTTGAGATGCGCTATATCTCTCACCAAGCATAGTGAGTGAAATTGCAAAAAGTCCACTAGCAGCGCCACCCCATATAAAACAGCTCGCTGCCATTACATAAAAATTATCTAGATAGATAGCGAATAGAATTGGACAAAAGAACGTAATTAAAACTGCTATATTCAATAGCAGTCTTTTATTAAATTTGTCCAGCAATACGCCAATCAAGGGTTGGCACATCACACCTCCTACAAGAGTAATAGTTACATATTGCAATGCAATCTCTTGAGTAAATTGGTTCTTAATCATGAAAATGGGAAAGAAAGATACAAACATTACATCATCTAAACCGCATAAAATAGCTGCGCCAAAAATAGTTGGAGCTGCAATGATAGCCGCAAATACTGGAAGAGACTTTTTATCAGGTAATTTCGGGTCTTCAATCTCAAGCATAATAAGCGGTAAAATGGCGATAAAAGAAAGAGAAGAAATAACAATAAAAGGTAACCAGCCTTCAATTCCGGTTAGGGACAATACCATCGGGCCACTTGCAAAACCGATGACAAAAACTGTGTTATAAATCGTTACTATTTTGCCGCGATTTGTATCATCAGCCATTGACAGCATCCATGTGTCAAATGCATTCCAAGCAAGCGCTCCAGCAAAACCAATTATGAATCTGATAACAAACCAAGCTGTCAAACTATCAAAAATTGGAAAAGTAAAATAAAGAATTATTGTAAATATTTGAGCAATGATAATTGATTTCGCTAAACCTATCTTGTGAATAATTATTGGTGTTATTCTTACAAATAATATTACAGCAAGAGGTTGTGCTACTACATTGAGGCCAATTTCAGTATTGCTATATCCTCGTGCTTCTAAAATAAGTGCAAGTAGAGGAATTAAAGTACCAAGCTTAATACCAATAATTAATGCGCAAAGAAATAGGACAATATATGTCTTGTAATTTGTTCCTAAAAGATTCTGAACTGTAGTGTTCATGCAAACCTATCTTCATTAACATAGATGCTTTTAAAATATTTAAGCACTAAATTTTTACAAAATTCATTTGTGTATATTTTTGGATCAAACAATATTCGCTGCCACAAACCATCAACCATGGAATGATAGGTTTCACTTACTTCTTTTGGAGTAAATTCCTTTTGATTGGCAATATTATTAATTTCACTTACTAACTTTTCCATTTGTTGAGAATAAATTTCATCTTGTCTTTGACAAATCGCTAAATAAGAAGGTCTAAATTTCACCTCACTATAAAACGCAATCCATACTGAAATTTTATTTCTGTTGGCAATTTTTGAACTGAAATCATTTTGAATTATACGAATTATTCTATCAATTGGATCTATGTTCTTTTCCTCAAAAATCTTTTGCCATGACTTTTTGTATTCATCAGATAAATACTGCAGCGAACTTATTAATAAATTATCTTTCGACTTAAATCTAAAGTTTGCGTAACCTTGAGAAACTTTAGCTCTTTTTGCTACATGAGCAATCGTAGTATCCGCTAGGCCTCTTTTTGCAATTGTTTCTATCGTAGCGTCAATCAACTTTTGATGATTAACAGAAATCTCAGTTTCACTGGCCTGTTCTGAAGATTTTTTATTAACTAAAGCCTTCATCATATTGAATAAACAATACACAAAGATAACTATTAAAGATAGTTTTGTATTGAATAATCATTCAATTTTTATTATCATGATTCCTAAATATTCTTTATTTTATGGCAAAAAATACACACGATGTAATCGTAATTGGTGCGGGTCATAATGGTTTGACCGCTGCTAGTTATATGGCGAAGGCTGGACTAGATGTTGTTGTTCTAGAAAAAAATGAATGGATTGGAGGGGCTGCTGTTAGTCGTGAGCTCTATCCTGGATGGAAATATTCTAACTGTTCATATGTTTGCAGCTTACTAAGACCTGAGATCATGCGTGATCTTGAACTCTACAAATATGGTTTACAAATTATTCCTTACGAAGGTAGCGCAACAATGATGAGAAATGGGGACTACTATGCCCACTATCATGATCATGATATGACGATCAATTCTATCAGAAGACATTCTCACAAAGATGCGGAGGCCTATGAAAGGTACAGTCGTGATGTCTTGAGGCAATGCAAAATTATCAAACCGCTATTAAAAATGACACCACCTGATTTAACTTCTTTTAAACCAAAAGATTTATTTGGCGCCCTGGAGTTTGCAAAACATTTTGCAGCTAAAGATGAGTTAGGTGGACTTGGTGAAAAAGAAATTTATGACACTATTCGATTTTATACAATGAGCATCAGAGACTATTTAGATGAATATTTTGAAAGCGATATTACAAAAGCACACTTAGCTGGAAGTGCAATTATTGGAACTGCTCTTGGTCCTTGCTCACCTGGCTCTGCTTACGTATTACTGCACCATTATATGGGAGAAGTAGATGGTTCAGTTGGAGCGTGGGGGTATTCAAGAGGAGGTATGGGCTCTATTACAAAAGCAATGACAGGCTGCCTAAACGCTCACGGCGGTGAAGTAAAACCAGATAATGAAGTCGTTAATGTCATTACTAAAAATGGTCGTGCGATTGGAGTTGCTACCAAAAAAGGTGATGAATATTACGCAAAAAAAATTGTATCTAACTTAGATGTTAAAAGAACATTCTTAAAAATTACTGAAGAAAGCTCTTTACCTGGTGAATTTGTTGAAAGAGTTAAAAACTTTAAAATTAGAGGCTCATCGGGAAAACTTAATATTGCCCTAGACGGCCTTCCTGAATTCCCATGTATTCCAGAAGGTGATCCAGGTGGTGGAGGTGATATGCACTTCACAGAAACTATTGAAGAAATGGAAGGAGCCTATGACGATTGGAAACGAGGTGAATGGTCAAGAAATCCTTATGTAGATATGTGTATTCCTTCTAAAAGCGATCCAACAATGGCAGCTCCGGGAAAGCATTATATGTCTGTCTTTATTCAATATGTTCCATTCAATCTTGCAAACGGCGGATGGAATGAAGAAAGAAAGCAAGAATTTGGAAGACATATTGTTGATTGTATTGCTGAGTTTTCTCCTAATTTTAAAGATTTAATTAACCACTACGAAGTTCGTACTCCATTAGAATTAGACAATGAAGTAGGATTGACAGAAGGAAACATCTTTCAAGGCGAATTAACAATGGATCAACTCATGTTTAATAGACCTGTGCCTGGATATGCACAGTACAGAACACCACTTAAAAATATGTATATGTGCAGTTCATCAACTCATCCAGGTGGTGGAGTTATGGGTGCACCAGGAGCGAATGCTGCAAGGGAGGTTCTAATTGATATGAATATCCCTCAAACAGGTAATTATTATTAATGTCAGACAATTATGACGTAATAGTTATTGGCGCAGGCCATAATGGTCTTGTTTGCGCTAATATACTCGCAAAAAAAAATCGTAAAGTTCTGATTTGTGAGGCACGTGAGAATTGCGGGGGACTTGTTGAAGAGAGTATAACTAACTTCGTACCTCAGATACCGCTGAGCGTATCAAGCTCTCTTGGTGGACTGCCAGTAAAGTATAAAGCAAAGTCTACGATCGCACTGTCAGAGTCTGGTCAACATATTCGCCTAGTTGGAAACCAACATATTGACCATAAAGTTATTTCTGGTTTCTCTTCGAAGGATGCAGACAGATATGTAGAATTTCATGATAAAATGTCGTCCTTTTCAAAGGCTTTAGGTTCTTTCATGATGGCTTCACCACCAAGGATCATGAACAATACTTTCTCTGATTATTTTAAATTATTCAAACTAGGCATGAATGTTCGAATGCTTGGAAAGAAAAAATTTAATGAGTTTGCAAGAATGATAGGGCTTAATATTGCGGACGAATTGGAAGACAATTTTGAAAATACTCTTTTGCAAGGCCTAATCGCCCATGACGCGGTGCTTGGTTCTAACTTGGGCCCAAGATCACCCGGTTCATTAATTAATCTACTTTATCGCATGGCCACACATGACAACTCAATCTTTGGGGGAATATATGAAATTGATGGTGGCAGTAAAGCTTTTGTAGATACTTTGCTTGATATCAGTAATAAAAATAAAGTTGAAATTAAAACGTCTTCATCGGTTAAAAGATGCATTACTGAAAATGATAAAGCAATAGGAGTTGAACTTCACAGCGGTGAAAAAATTTATGCAAAAAAAATTATTTCTAATGCAGATCCAAGATCGACTTATTTCTGTCTTTTAGGAACTGAGAATTTAGACACTGATGTGAAAAGAAGAATCAAACATCATCGATCAAAAGGAAAAGTTGCAAAATTATCATTAAGTCTCAATAAACAACCTGAATTTATTAACTGCGATAAAAATGATTTAGAGAGTAGAATGGTAATTGCTCCTTCAATTGATTATATAGAAGAGGCATTTAATCCAAGTAAGTTTGATAAACTTTCTATGGAACCTATTTTAGAAATGAAACTAAAAAATTCTGACCAGAGTAATCCTGTATTAGATATTCAAGTTCAATATGCTTCCTACGGTGCGCAGGAGGGTTGGGATAAAATTAAAGATAACTATGTAGATGCCGTTATAAAATTAATAGGGAAATATGCACCTGATATTCAAAGCTGTATAGAGACTAAAACAATTGTTACTCCCGACGACATAGAGAAAAATTTTTATGTCTCAGGCGGACATTGGCATCATGGAGAAATTCAAATCGATCAGCTTTTTATGCTCAGACCAATTCCTGGGGCATCACAATATAGAACCCATCTTGACGGACTATATATGTGTGGTGCAGGTACTCATCCGGGTGGAGGCTTAACTGGAATTCCAGGAAAAAATGCAGCTCAAGCTATCTTGGAGGACGCATAAATATGAATAGAGATTTAAGATTTACAGCACTAAAAAAAACCCCTTTTCACTCTAGAACAAGCTTAGCTTCAAGAACAAACAAATATTATAACTGGAACGGTTTTACTGTACCCACAGAATACTCAACAACTGAGTTGGAATATACTGCTGCTAGAAATGGCACCTCAGTTATGGATCTCACACCTATGTGCAAATATATGATCAATGGCAGCGATGCTAATAAATTTGTTGATTATCTTGTAACAAGAGATTTATCACAGATGGAAGACAATACAGTAGCATACATAATTTGGTGTAATGAAGATGGTAAAGTAATGGACGATGGTACCATATTTAAATTTTCGAATACAAANTTTATGCTTTGCTGTGCAGTAAAGATCTATAATTGGCTACATGACTCTGCTGAAGGTTTTGATGTTTCTTTTGAGGATGCAACAGACACAACGGCTGCATTAGCAATCCAAGGACCTACTTCTTGTTCAACACTAAAAAACTACGGAGCAGATGACCTTGAATTATTAAAACCATTTGGAATGAAACAATATAATATTAACGGATATGATGTTTTGATCTCACGAACAGGCTTCACAGGTGATTTAGGATATGAATTATGGACTGATCCAGCTAATGCAGAAAACATGTGGGATAGTATCATGGAAGCTGGAAAAGAATTAAAGATAAGACCTTTTGGCATGCATGCTCTTGAGATGACAAGGATTGAAGCTGGCTTTATTCAAACCAATACTGATTTTATGGCAGCTGAAGATTCCTTAAGACCAGTGAGAATGCGTTCACCGTATGAAATTGGAATGGGTTGGCTTGTTCATCTCAATAAAGAAAGTTACTTTGTAGGCAAACGCGCTTTAAAGAAAGAAAAAGAGACAGGTAATTCTGAAAGATGTTTAGTTGGACTGGACATAGATGGCGATAAGCCCGCAGTAGGCTCTGTGATTTATAATGAAAAAAAAGAAGATATAGGCATTGTTACGGCAGCAATGTGGTCACCTACTATGAAAAGAAACGTTGCACTTGCGTCTCTAAAGCGTCCATATGGAATTAAGATTAAAGAAAATATTTTTGCAGAAATTTATCACCCAGAGGAATTGGAATATAAAAAAATATGGGCAAAGTGTAAGGTTGTAAAAAGACAATTTTTTAGCCCTGAAAGACGTAACAAAGTACCTGCAGACCTTTATGAATAGCCAAAAATAAGCTGTTTTTTTAAAATTCAATTATTGAACAGCTGTTCAATATAGGCTATACTTAAATATGCCCAAATCAACTCCGATTCCCGAAAAAAAAGATCTCCTTAATACTCTCGACGATAGAATTCTATACCCATGGCAGTATCTTGAGTATCGCGGTGAAGACAGCAGGACATTCATTGATAAGTCAAAAGGAATTTATCTTTACGATCAAACAGGAAGACAGCTTATTGATGGTCCTGGAGGAATGTGGAATGTTAACGTAGGACATGGCGTAAAAGAAATTGCTGATGCTGTTTATAATCAGATTACAAAAATGCCCTACGCCAGCCCATTCACGGAGTCCACTGAGATTGCATATAACTATGCCTCACGACTTGTTAAATATGCGCCCGGTGATCTTAAAAGAGTATTTTTCACGTCCGGAGGATCTTCAGCGGTAGACTCTGCATTAAGATTTGTAATGTTTTATAATAATGTTCGTGGGTTAAGAGATAAGAAACAAATTATCTCACGTCATGATGCATATCACGGTAGTACATTTTTAGGGGCTTCATGCTCAGGTAAAGAAAGAGATAAAAACAACTTTGATTTTGCAGATAACTTAGTCCATCATTTGTCTGCACCAAATCCGTTTAAAAAACCAGATGATTTAAGTGATGAAGAATTCTGTGATTTAAAAGTTAAAGAGTTAGAAAATAAAATTTTAGAACTTGGTCAAGATAAGGTCGCAGCATTTATTGCAGAGCCAATCCTAGCATCAGGTGGGGTAATTGTTCCTCCTAAAGGATATCACAAAAAGACAAGAGAAATTTGTACTAAGTACGATGTTATTTATATTTCTGATGAGATAGTAACCGGATTTGGAAGGTTAGGTCATATATTCGCTTCAGAAAATTATTTCGATTTAGAACCTGANATCATCCTTTTAGCAAAAGGGATTACTTCAGGATACGTACCTTGTGGTGCAGTTGTTATTTCTGAAAAGCTTATGTCTCAACTTGATAATAAAGAAAAAGTTATATTTTCAAATGGATTTACTGACTCGGGTCACCCAGTGAGTATGGCAGCAGCAACTGCAACACTTGATTATATTGAAAAAAATAACCTCCTTGAACATGTACAGGAAGTCGGCCCTTATTTTCAATCTAAATTAAGTGAATTAATTGATCTACCGATTGTTGGCGATGTACGTGGTGAGGGATTAATGGCGGCTGTTGAATGTGTAATCAGTAAAGAAAAAAAAGATCCTCTGAATTTACAATACGAGATCGCTTCTCGCATCAATTCTCATTGTCAAAATCTTGGTTTAATTGTTAGACCGCTATTTAATACGTGTGTCATGTCTCCTTCTTTGATCATCACTAAGGAACAAATAGATGATCTNGTAAGTATACTTAGAAAAGGAATTGAGTTAGCTACAGACGACATCAAGAAAGAAGGCCTTTGGTCTGCATCTTAAATAAATGCTTGAGTTTAACCATCTGCTAAAAAACTATCAGGAGGGTAAAACCTTACCCCAAGACTTTTATACAGACTCGAATATTTTTTCCGAAGAGATGAAGCGAATTTATTTCAAACAGTGGTTAATGGTAGATCACATCAGTCGTATTCCTAATCCAGGTGATTATTTTGTTTTTGATGCCGAAAAGGAGTCCATCATAGTTATTAGAGGAAGAGACAATGAAGTAAGAGCATTTTATAATGTTTGCACTCATCGAGGATCAAGAATTTGTTTAGATGAAGAGGGTTCAAAAAAACTTTTAGTATGTCCCTATCATGCTTGGAGTTTTTCAGCAGAAGGTGAGCTTAAAGCTGCACGCTTTATGCCGGAGGATTTTAAAAAAGAAGAGTGGGGTCTTAGAGAGTGTCATCTCAAAATTTATGAAGGATTAGTATTTATTAATTTATCTTTAGACGAACCGATGAATTTTGATGAATTCATTGAGCCCCTAAAAGAAATGATGGAATTTCATCAGACGAGTAAGTCAAAAATTGCGATAAGAAAAAAATATCCAACTCATGCAAATTTTAAATTAGTTCTTGAAAATTTTCAGGAGTGTTATCACTGTCCCACAGCACATCCTGAGCTTTGTGCAGTACAGGACAAAGACTGGGTTGTCGCAATGGGTGCCGGAATAGGTACTGCGCCTCAAAAAGAGACTGATGAATATTTAAATAAAATTAAACCTTGGGTCGAGGAATGTAAAAAAAATGGAACTCCGTCTGAGGTTTATCTTGAAACAGAAGAAGGATTGAAAAAAGGCTTAAACAGATATGTTGACAGAACTCCAATTGGAAACGGAAACTTATCACAAACCAAAGATGGAAAGCCAGCTTCTTCATTAATGGGNCAGTTTAAAGATTTTGATGGAGGATTAACCCAAGTAAGCTTTAATCCATTTGGCTGTTGTTATTTCACAAATGATTTTGGCGTCATGTTTATTTTTAAACCCATCTCACTTCTAGAGTCTGAAGTTGAACTCATATGGCTTGTAAACGAGAAAGCTGAGGAGAATAAAGACTTTAAGCCCGAGGAAGTTAGCTATATTTGGGATGTTACTACGGCGCATGATACAACAATAATTGAAAATAACCAGGAAGGCCTTCTATCTCAGTCTTTTAAACCTGGAGTTTTATCTGAAAATGAGTCAGCGGTAACTTACTTTTATAATTGGTATTTTACCAACATGCAGTTACCATAATCTCTGAGCAAGAGAGTATGAAGCAACTTTATAACAAAGATATTTACGACGTTAATAAGCCAGTTAAAAGTTATTGGGAAAAAGTCAGTCAAATAGAACAAGACAAATATCCTAAGCTCACAACTGATGAAAGTTGTGATGTTTGTGTAATAGGCGGCGGCTTTACTGGAATAAGTACAGCTTATCACATTGCAAAAAATTATAGCGGTGACGTAAGATTACTAGAGGCAGGGCATTTTGGATTTGCAAGCAGTGCAAGGAATGCTGGCTTTTGTTGTTTGCCTGCAACAAAACTATCGGTCAACCAACTGATTGCAAAGTTTGGCCTGGATGAAACAAAGAAATTTTTTTCTTCTCAAATTGAAGGTGTTGAACTTTTATCCTCACTCATTTCTGAAAATAATATTGAATGTGAAAAAACTGGTACAGGCAATCTAGATGTTGCTCATCACCCTGATAGCAGTGAGGAACTAAAGGAGTGGGGCAACGATCTTAAAAAATATTTTGGTATTAACACCAAGTGGATACCCAAAGAGGAGTTTGATGAAGTTGGACATCAATCAACAGAACAATTTGGAGCTGTTTTTACTGAAGCAGGATTTGCAATGAACCCAATGGCTTTTATGAATGGTTTTGCATCAGCAACTGTAGATGTGGGAGCAAAACTTCATAGTTTTTCTAGAGTGAAAAAATGGGAAAGAAACGGTTCACATAAATTAATTACAGATAGCGGATCGATTACTGCAAATAAGGTTGTTGTTGCAACAAATGGGTATACAGATGAGTCTCTTCATCCAAGTTTTGCAAATAGAATGATGCCTGTTTTATCTAATATAATTGTTACTAGAGAAATGTCAGAAGATGAGTTCAAACTACAAAACTATAAAACTCTTAATCCAATCTGCAACTCNAGAGAGATCTTGTATTACTATAGAAGAATGCCTTCAAACAGGATGTTATTTGGAACAAGAGGTGACACCTACGGCGATGAAAAGAGCGCAGAGAGAATGCAAGAATTCATGACAAAAAAATTTCGNGGGGTATTNCCAAATTGGGATAACATCGATATTGATCATTATTGGAGAGGCACCGTTGTTATGACACGTGACTTTGTTCCGGCATTTGGTGCATTAGAAGAAGATAAGTCTGTATATTTTTCATACGGCTATCAAGCTAACGGTAATAATACAACTGTGTATTGTGGTAAAAAATTAGCTGAAATGATTTACGAGTCAAATAGTGGGGAGACAAACATTTCAAAAGTCTATCAGGGCCTATCACCTAAAATCCCATTTGGATTTTTAAGACTTTGGTATTTAAGATTATATTTGTGGTATGCTAATCTCACGGATAGAAGCAAAAAAGAAATATAAATTGCATCTATTATTTATATAAATTAAAATTTTCTTATGTTTCAAGCTTGGCGAAATTTATACTCTAAGAGTGATAATGCAAAAGCATATTCATTACTGTCTCCTGCATTATTTTTAATAATTCTCGTAATGCTTATTCCTATGGCATTAATGCTAAGTTTTAGTTCTTTTACACAAGTAAGCATGATGGAGATTGATTTCACTCCAACATTTCAGCGATACATTGACTTTTTTGAAAAAAGTTTGCTTGTCTCGCTTCTCATTAAGTCGGTTAAAATATCATTCATTGTAACACTGATCACTCTTCTAACAGCTTACCCTGTATGCTATTACATCGCTTTTTATGTGAAAAAAAATAAAATGTTATGGTTAGTTTTATTAACCTTACCTTTTTGGACTTCATACCTATTAAGAGTATTTTCTTGGAAAATCATACTGGGCACTAAAGGAGTTTTCAATTCAACATTATTAGGCGCAGGCATTATTAGTGAGCCTCTTACATTTCTTATGTACTCGGAGGAAGCTGTTATTATTACTCTAACACATGCTTGGGCAGCATTTGCTTTATTACCACTTTACGTATCTCTTGAGAAAATAGACTTTTCATATATTGAAGCTGCAAGAGATCTCGGTTTATCAAAATTTGAAGTATTTTGGAAAGTGACATTTCCTCTATCCTTGCCAGGTGTCATTGGTGCGATTTTAATAATATTTATTCCAACTGTAGGTGATTATGTAACTCCTGCCTTAATTGGGGGCACTGAGGGAAGAATGTTATCAAATATGATCCAAGCTTATTTCGGAAAAATAAACAATATACCACTTGGAGCGGCATCAGCTACAATCATGCTGACGACCGTTATTCTCATAACAGCAATAGTCTCATACACAACAAAAAGACTTACACAGAGGCTCTCTTAAATCATGAATGAAAAAAACAATTCACTGCTAGTTTACACATTAATATATTTTGGTTTTCTCTATATACCGGTTCTTTTTTTACCGATTTTCAGTTTTAATGATGCAAATTATATGTCATTTCCATTAGCAGGATTTACCACAGATCATTATGAGGAAATGTGGTCGAAGCGGAACTTGCATAAAGCTTTATGGGCGAGCGTTAAAGTCGGCGTTGTTGCAAGCGTTGTAAGTACAGCAATTGCACTTCTCGCTGCAAAGGCATTTGTTAGATATAAATTTAGGGGTCAGAATGTTTCTTACGGAGCCATAATGATGCCGTTTTTAATACCAGAAATTATTTTAGCAGTATCAATATTAATTATATGGATCAACCTTGGTTTTCCATTGGGTCTGGTTCCAGTCACAATAGGACACATATTGTTTTGTACTCCATTTGCAATGTTAATTTTGATTGCGCGTATAGAAGGTTTTGACTTTTCTTTAGAGGAGGCATCACGCGATTTAGGGGAAAATGCTTGGGGAACTTTTTACAGAGTATCACTACCTCTTTATTTGCCAGGCATAATAGCAGCTTTATTGTTAAGCTTTATTATATCCTTCGATGAATTTATTCTTGCATTCTTTCTATCTGGCAGTGATGCTACTTTACCTATGTATATGTGGAATCAAATGCGTTTTGTAAAAAAACTTCCACATGTGCTAGCTTTGGGGGCGGTGATAATTGTGTTTACTACTTTTATTGTTTTGTTAGCATTCTGGTTGAGAAATGTTGGACAGGGCAAAGAAAAAAAGGATATAGCTATTAAATTGTAAGAATTATGAACGAAAATTTTATTCAGATAAACGGAATTTCAAAACATTTTGGAAATGTCAAAGCAGTTGATGATGTCTCTTTTTCAATTAAAGAAGGAGAGTTCTTTTCACTTTTGGGTCCATCAGGATGCGGAAAAACAACTTTACTTAGATTGTTGGCAGGATTTGAATATCCAACAAATGGTAATTTATTAATCGATGGTAGTGATATAACTGCATTGCCTCCTGATAAAAGACCTACAAATATGGTATTTCAAAACTATGCTATATTTCCACACATTAATGTTGAGCAAAATATAAAATTTGGATTAAGAAAACTTGGTTTAAGTGATGACGAAATTAAAAAAAGAGTTGATGATGTTTTGGCCCTTGTAAAGCTCGAGGGTTATGAGGAGAGATTCAGTGGTCAATTATCTGGTGGGCAGAGACAGCGTGTTGCGTTAGCAAGAGCTTTAGTTAGACAACCAAAAGTTCTTTTATTAGATGAGCCTCTTGGAGCGCTGGATAAAAAATTACGAGACGAAATGCAACTTGAATTGAGAACGCTACAGAAAGAAATTGGAATTACCTTTGTATTTGTTACTCATGATCAACAAGAAGCTATCAGTATGTCAGATAGAGTTGCTGTTATGAGTGAAGGCAAGATACAGCAACTATCAGCTCCAAATGAACTTTATAAGAACCCAGAAAATATTTTTGTAAGTGATTTTATTGGAGAAACAAACTTTTTAAAAGCATCTACAAAGTCAAAAGATGGCGATCATATTAATGTTGCGATTGAAGATCTTGGTGATTTTAAGGTCAAAAACAACCTAAATATTCCAGAGAATTCATCCGACGTTGTTTGCAGTGTTCGACCCGAATCAATGATGATTTCTAGAGATAAATCTGATTGGGATATTTGCTTAGAAGCAAAAATAAATCAGACTTCCTACTTAGGAGAAATGACAAGATTTTATGTTGAGGTATCAGGAATAAATAAAGTAATAACTGTATCATCCCAGCATTTTGATAATCAGTCATTTGACAATAATACTTGTTTTATAAGTATCAGTTTAGAAGATATTAGCTTACTGCAAAAAAAATAGCCTGCTCTCAATAAGAGAACAGGCTATTAATGATTTCACAAATTTAAGATTAACCGCCAGCAGTCATTTCTGCCCACTGAGCTTCCATGTAATCCGTTACATCATCTGGTGGCATTACTGAGAACGCACCATTCGCTAAGTGTTCAGCTGGGTTTGGAGCAACTCCTCTTTCAGCTAGCTCATCTGCAGTAAGTGAGCCAAAGCCTTTTTGGTTAGAGTGTCCGTAACCCCATTCGCTTAATAGATAAGCTGAAGTTTCGGCACTAGTTGCAGCGTTAATCATGTCATAAGCAACATCAAGATTTGCACCTGTCGCAATTGCAAGTCCGCATGCCCATGTCATTGTACCTTCAACAGGACGCATCATTGGGTAACCAGTCTCCCATGATGTTTCATTCCAACAAATTGAAGCCCAGACCTCTTCGTTTCCAATTGCTTCAGCAATAGAAGCAGAGTCAGCGAAGAATGTTCTAATGTTTCCATTATCTCTGAGTTCACGGAACTTATTGATACCTTGATCAATAGCCGCTTTATTTAATTGGTTAATGTCCTTAATGTCTGTTCCTAGATAATGCATCATCAAGAATAAACTATCTGCAGCACTATCAAGTACTCCAACTTTACCTTTCATTCTTGGATCTTCTAAAAGATATAGACTTTCATTACCTGGTTGCATCCAAGTGACTTTATCAGTGTTGTACACAATACTTGTGTCTCCCCAGTCAACCGGTGCAAAATAGTTTTGTCCGTTAACTATACCACTTGGTAAGTCTCTAACTTCTGGGAACATATCTCCCCAGTTTTCTAATCTTGATGTGTCAAGTGGCTGAATAACACCAGCTCTTACCCATCGTGCAATTTCACCTTGGCAAGGCCAAGCAACATCAACTTCAAAACCAGCTTTTAATTTTTGAAGACCTTCTTCCGCATCTCCAAAAGTTGAATATTCTGGTGATCCGTGAGCTTCAACATATGGNCCAAATAGACCATCGTCATCATAACCGCCCCAAACAAAAGCACGTCCAGTAGATGCAAATGCATTAGTAGCAGGAACAAGACCGGATGTTAAACCTAGAACACCAGCTGCACCCATACCCTTTACAAAAGACCTACGACTTACCTTGCCTTCTCGCAAGTTATCAATGAACTTTTTAGTTACATCGTATTTTGGCATAATTAATTATCCTTTTTTTTGTTTAATCTGAAAAAATTGTACACCTCTGGATAAACTGGTCAATACTATATCAATCAAAAACTGGCCGATTTTTCGCATTATTTAGCCATGGATCCACGATTTCGTAGTTGTATCCTCCTTGAAATACTAGTTCATCACTGTAGGAGCGTGAAATAATCTGAATGCCGGTAGGCACTTGATTTGAACTAAAGCCAGAGGGTACGGAAAGGACTGGCAGTTTACCCAACATATTGAATGGGTGAGACATGCACCATGCAAAGTCAGCACATTCTTGTTCTTTTCCATTAATAATGACGCGTTCGTTAACTATATCAATATCTGCTTTGATTGCTGGTAAGGCATTGGTAGGGCAAATAAATAAATCATATTTTTCCAATATTGGACCAATTTCTTCATACATTTTTCCAGTCACCATTGCACTTTCTTCAACGCCATAACCCAAGTGAGCACCAATTTGTTCGTGATAAATTTTTTTATTATTTTTTAAGGAGTCAATGTGCATTTCAGTAACACCACTGAACATTTTTGTGTAATCACTCAGCTGTTCTTTTTCAGAATCTGAAAGCTCAGAAATTTCTTTATAAAAAGAATTTGCATAATGACTGAAGCAAACCGAATTTACTTCATCTTTTTTCCAATTAAGTTTCACCTCTGTGACCTGACATCCAAGACTTTCAAATTTTTTTAATGCTGTCAGCGTATTCTGTTCTACTTCTTTATCAATCTCAAAAAATCCTAAGTCCATTGAATAAGCTATTTTCCAATTTTTAATATTTTCGTAATTTAATGGTAATGTTTTTTTTGGACGTAAAGATGTTATGTCTTTTTGGTTTGGTCCACACATAATGTTTTGCATCATTGCAGTATCAACCACTGTTCTTGCGAGTGGTCCTGTTACACAGTAAGGGTCATGATTGAATGGATAACTTTGAGCATTTCTTCCATGAGGTGGCTTGTATCCAACTACGCCACATGCGCCTGCTGGTATTCTTATTGAACCTCCAATGTCACTTCCTGTTGTCAACATTGCACANCCTGAAGCTAATGCAGCCGCACTGCCTCCACTTGATCCACCAGGTGTCATATCTAAGTTCCAAGGGTTTCTTGTTACGCCATTTAGTTTTGAGTGACAAAAAGAAGTGAGAGAAAATTCTGGATTGGTTGTGCGACCGTGAAGTATCGCGCCAGAATTGACTATTGTTTCAACATCAATATCAGTTTTCTGTGCGATATTATTCTTGAGAAGTAAGCAACCATTACGATTTGGTTGTCCTTTTATATTCACTTCGTCTTTTATTGCTAAAGGTAATCCTTCAAGAGGCAAAACATCATTATTATTGGAAAATTTTTTCTCAGACTCTTTTGCAAGTTCTATAGACTTATCAAAATCAAGATAATTAAATGCATTTATCTTAGGATTAACTGTTTCTATTCTTTTAATTACAGCCGACAGGACTTCAACTGGAGATAATTTTTTTTCTTTATACTTCTTTAATGTATCTGAAGCGGATAAATAACAAATTTCAATATCAGTATCATTCATGATGATTTTTTATTTAAATTTAACAATTATTAAAATATATTGAAAATTATTTATGATAAGTGAAAAAATCAAAAGTTTAATACAAAGCCAAGATCCACACGCAGGAATGGATCAACTTTTCTTTACAAATTCAGAGATATTTCATGCAAGTTATGATGCAATTTTCAAAAAACAATGGGTTTTTCTCACCCATCTCTCGNACTTTAATCAAACCGATATCTTTACATACAACTTAAATAAAGGATTTATAGAGATAAAAAAAACAGATGATAATCAACTTTCAATTTCCGCATCTGATCCAAATATTAAGTGTCATTTAAAAGTGTATGAGAGTTTAGTATTTATCAATTTATCAAACTCTCCCTATTCATTTGATGAATTCATTAAACCACTTGAACCATACATCAAAATACATGGACTGAATGATGGNAAGATTGCTTTTCAAAAAGATTTTATTTTTAATGCTTCACATTTAGCTACAATTCATAATTTTAAAGAATGCGCTCATTGCTGGGGAGGCGAATTTACGCACAAAGATTATCTAAGTGTGCATGGTGAAGATTATTGCAATTCTTATGGAGCAGGTGTTGGTTCGGGGATTGAGGCCCCTAAACTTACAAAACGTATTAAAGAGTGGACAGAACAAACTTTAAAAAGAGGTTTATTTGTTGGAGAGTTCAGTGAACATGACTCAAAATATTTTAGAATTGCAGAGCGCACACCTTTACCTGAAGGTATTGCATCAGAAACAATGGATGGCAGTTATTCTTGTTCAACATTGATGGGTGATTTTAGGGAGATTGGTGCTGACAATGGTTATACTGCAATTGGTTTCAGCCCATTTAACAGCTTTGTTGCAAATAACGAATTTGTGATACTTTTTTTATTCTCACCAATTAGTCAAAATAAAACAGTAGTGACCCAATATTGGGTAACTCATAAAGATGCGGAAGTTGATNTCGATAAAATGATTTTTTTGTGGGACCAAACTTCTACTGAAGATTCCCAGTTATGTGAAATGAATCAAAAGGGAATTGAAAGCAGGTCCTATCAGCCTGGCAAATATGGGGATTTAGAGACGAGCTTAGTTCAATATCAGAAATTTTACCTTAATCATTTACAGACACACCTGAACGACTTAGTCTAATCTTAATTCGATACCTATATGGAACTTGCAACACAATCAGAATTTGATGAAGTGCTTAATCGTCATCATAATATCCAATATGTAGACGCAATATTTACAGACCTCTGTGGATATGTGAGGGGAAAAAGATTTCCAGTACTAGAGGCAGATAAAATTTTTTCAGATGGTGTATTGTTACCTTTTTCAGCATTTTATTTAGATGTCCTCGGTGGCGTAACCAACACGATGAATCTTGGTTGGACTGACGGAGATCCAGATGGGGTTTTAATGCCCGTTAAAAATTCCATAAAGCCCGTCCCTTGGGATAGCAAGGTTCTTCAAGTACTAATTTCTATGAGAAAAGAACAGGAAAAATGGGGTGTAATAGAAAATCCAGCGGAAGTTGATCCAAGAAATATTTTAGAAAAAGTAATGAATAAATTCAAAGGGACCGGCTTAAATCCAGTAGTGGCTTTTGAATTAGAGTTTTATTTGTTGGATAAGAAAAGAAATGAGGAAGGNAAGCCAGTTCCTGCATTAGGTGCNAGTAAAACTCATGTATATGGAATTCCTGATCTTGATATGTTTGGGGATTTATTTAATGAAATTAACGAGAACTGTAAAATTCAAGATATCCCTGCAACAACAGCTTCAAGTGAATTTGCTGCTGGCCAGTATGAAATTAATTTAAAGCATACCGGTGATCTGCTTAAAGCAGCGGATGATGCAGCAATGTTAAGAAGAATAATAAAAGAAACAACTGCAAAGCATGGGTTTGAAGCAACATTTATGGCAAAGCCATTTCTTGAGGAGACTGGAAATGGAATGCACCTGCATATTTCAGTGTACGATGATGATGGAAAAAATATTTTTGCAACTAAGAATCGTTACGGAAATGATAAGTTAAAAAATGCTTTAGCTGGTTTTCAAGAAACTTTTTATGACTCATTTCCAATATTTATTCCAAATAGAAATGGTTATCGAAGAATACAAACCCGAAATTTTGTTCCTGTAAATAAAAGTTGGTCTTGGAATCGAAGAGATGTTTCATTGAGAATACCCGCTGGATCAGATAGTGCAAAAAGAATTGAACACCGGGTAGCATCAGCTGATGCAAATCCATATCTTGTTTTAGCCTGTATCCTCTCTGGACTTCATTATGGACTTNCAAAAAAACTCTCACCAACAGACCAAGTAAGTTTTGATAACACTGAGGGTGCTGACAAAACTGCTGATCCTGAAATGCCAAAAAATATGGAGTCTGCATTAAATCGTTTTCAAGAATCAAAAATTTTATCTAAGTATTTAGGAAAAGAGTATCTTGATTTATACGTATCAGCCAAAGAAGGTGAATTTGAACATATGGATAACAGTTTCATACCTTCAGAAGAATACGATTTTTATTTATAGATTTATGACTGACCTTCTTTTCAATCAAGATAGTTACTTAAAAGAAACAGAAGCCAGTATTATTGGAGTTGAAGAAAATATNATANAATTGGATAGAACAATTTTTTATGCAGAGTCAGGTGGACAACCTGGAGATCAAGGCGAGATTGTATTAAAGGACCAAGTTCTCAAAGTTGTAGANACTAAAAAAGGATCNAAGCCNAATGAAATTTTGCATATTGTTGATGGNCCCATNGATCAAAGNTTAATTAATCAATCTGCTGAACTTAAGATCAATTGGGAACTCAGATATGCTCATATGAAAATGCATTCGAGTTGCCATATTTTGTGTAGCTTAGTTGATGCCCTTATAACAGGCGCATCGGTTGGAAGTGCTAAATCAAGAATAGATTTTGATGTTGATCCATCAATGCTAAATAAAGAAGAATTAAATGAGAAGATTAGGGATATTATTAGTAAAGACTATCCCATAATCATAAATCAAATTACAGGAGATGAACTTAAATCAAATCCTCACTTAGCGAAAGGAGCTGCCGTTTCACCTCCAGTTATAGATAACAAAGTACAAACAGTTCAAATTGGTGAGGGAGAAAACATTATCGATCTTCAATGTTGTGGAGGAACACATTGCCAATCTACAAAAGAAATTGGACCACTTGAGATTGGAAAGATTGAAAATAAAGGTAAGAGAAACAGGCGAATTAATATAAGGTTTAGTTCATGACGGATATTTTAGTAAGTAAAGATGATGGACAAGTTGTAACGCTCACTCTTAATGATGCACCAGCAAATTGCCTGACCATGGAAATGATGTCAGCAATTAAAATGGAGATAGATCGTGTAAATCAATCCAAAGATCACAAACTTNTTATATTTGAAAGTTCAAATGAAAAAATCTTTTGTAGCGGACATAGTTTTAATGAAGTTCAAGAGATGATTAANAATAATGATAANAAATCACAAGAACTTCTATTTGCGGAGTGCTCTGAAATGTTAATGAAAATTAGAACAAGTCCAAAGATTTTTGTTGCTAANGTAAGAGGTATTGCAACCGCTGGNGGACTGGGATTAGTCAGTATAATGGATTGTGTTTTTAGTTCTAAATCAGCAAGATTTGCACTTGGTGGTATAAACTTTAATTTTGGNTGTCATCAACCGTCAGTATCTGTAGCCCGTGCAATATCNTCAAAAAATGTNATGGAATTATTAGTGAGCGGTCAGCCTCTTAATGCTCAAAGAGCACAAGAAGCAGGACTCATCAACGAATATTTAGAAGATGACGAATTAGATAAAAGGGTNGAACTATTTTCTCAACAAGTTTGTGATCATACACCNGAAGTACTCGCGCTCACGAAAGAAACATTATACAAACAGTCAGCAATGAAAATTTCTGATGCNTACGACTTTGCAAGTAAAGCAATGGTTGAAAATCTACAAATGCCTGAAACCAAAAAAGGTATAGACACTTTTTTAAATAAAAACTAACGCTGAATTGAGAATTTTTCTGGTTGGATCTCTTTTTTTAGAGCAGTCTCACGTCTAAGAATAAATATTGCTGATAAGATAATAAATCCAGCACCGACATAGGTATTCCACGCAGGTATCTCATTCCAAATCATATAACCAAATATTATTCCATAAATTAAACTTAGATATTTCAAAGGTGTAACTAAAGAAACTTCGGCATGCTTGAATGCTGAGGTCAGAGCAAGGTTTCCAATTCCCCCAAAAATTCCAACAGCTGTTAAAATTCCAAGGTCAAACCAAGATACTGGTATTTTCCATCCTCCAAAAGGAATTGTAAATAAAGATGCAATGAANCCAAATAAAGTAAAATACCAAGCAATCAAATACGATGGTTCNGTCTCACTTAATAAACGGATTGAAATCGACACCATCGCAAAGAATACNCAAAATAAAATTGGTAATAACATGTAGACACTAAACTCACTGGATGTTGGATTGATTATGATCAAGACTCCAGCAAAACCAATCACAATTGCAATCCATCTTCTTACTCTTACAAGTTCACCGAGTATAAATATTGACAGCAGCGTACTAAAAATTGGTGATGCAAACGTGAGACTTACAGTGGTTGCAAGGGGTAAATAATGAAGACTTGCATAAACACAAAAAAGTGCAGCTGTTCCAGTGAATGCTCTAATAAACATCAAGCCGGGTTTAGTAGTATGAAAAAAATTACCCCACCTTTCTTTAGGCACAACAAGAAAAAGAGGGATCAAGCCNCCNATCATACGTGCCGCAATGACCATGCCTATNGAATATTCTGCAGTNGTCCATTTTACTGCNATATCCATNATGCTGAAACCTGTAACAGATATCAGCATATAGAAAGCGCCCAACTTAATATTATTTCTGTTCATATAGATTTTATTAAAATTTAGATTATCATTAATCAAATTTTAAACCTATGAACATTTGGAAATATTTAATAGCAGCTTCTTTAGGGAATATGATAGCAGGCCCTTTAGGCGCACTTGCATTTACTGCAGGTGCATACTTTCTTGGAAAGAAAACAAACTTTAGAAATCCTGGNGCTAACTTTAATAGTAATCAAGGTGTTTATGCTTTAGGGCTTGTTGTNCTCTGTGCAAAGTTGGCAAAAGCAGATGGAAGAGTCACTGACGACGAAATAAGAAAATTCAAAAAAATATTTAAAATACCTCAAGAAAATATGAAACAGGTTGGAGCAATATGGAAAGAAGCTGCACAAACCAGTGCAGGATTTGAACCTTATGCTCAGCAATTAAGAGACACTTTTTACCGGACTCCACAAATGTTAGAGCAAGTCATATTAGGCCTNTTTGAAATTGGATATGCTGATCATGATTTATCGGCTCCAGAACTGAAATATATAAAAAAAGTTAGCCAGATTTTTGGAATTGATCAAACAACGTTCAATAGATTAAGAAATTCTCGACCTGAATTTGTCAAAGAAGACCCGTACAAGGTGCTTGGCGTTTCTAAATCTCAAACGTCTGCAGAAATAAAAAAAGTTTACAGAAATTTAGCTCGCAAAAACCATCCAGATATCGTTCGGGCAAAAGGCATTACTGATAAAAGCCTTATTCAAAAAGCAAAAGAGAACTTTCAAAGAATTAATGATGCATACGAACAAATTTTAAAAATTAGAGGTGAAAAGTAGGCAAAATTCCTATTCTTTTTTATCATTTTTAAATATGCATTTAGAGCTATAATAACAGCATGGAATTTTTAACATTCATTGCTGTTTGTGTATTAATTTATCTTGTTTATTTAATTCGACAGGACTTTAAGGATCATTCTGTAAGGATTGAAAGTCAAATGCAGCGTGTTACTGAAGTTGTTATCAAGAATCAAGAAAAGCAAGAATAATCACTTCTTTTTACTCCAATTATTACGTTTTCTATTTCTAATTAAAGGTGGATACACACCTGTTGATAGATAAATTTTGANGAATCTGAGTTGTAAAAACCAAATTTTTTTTAACACTTCAATCATTATTTTTGATAATGCATCTCATTCGCTCTTATTTCAATTCAATTTTTTTACAATTTGACTATAAGTAAACTAATGAGCAATGATATTTCTAATTACAACAACTGGTTAGATGCGTGGAATGATTTTTACGAAAAAGAAAAGGAATTAGTAGAACTCGATCCTAATGCCGCGCTTGTTTCTTCAGTCGATGCGGAAGGTAATCCAAACGCACGTGTTATACTCATAAAAGATGTATCAAACAAAGGCTTTGTTTTTTACACAAACTATCAGTCTCAAAAAGGTAAGGAGCTTTTTCATAATAATAAAGGTCACCTCACATGGTACAGTCGAGCGCAAGGTGTTTCTATTCGTATTCAAGGTGAAGTACAAAAGATTGATGCTTCAATTTCAGACAATTATTTTGCATCTCGAGATCGTAATGCTCAAATTTCAGCAAGTATTTCTAAACAGTCAGAAACAGTTGAGAGCAGAGAAGTGCTTGATGCTGAATTTAAAAAATTTGCAGATGATTATGAAGGTAAAGAGATACCCAGACCTGATCATTGGGGAGGGGTAATTATACAACCTGAAAAAGTAGAAGTCTGGAAAAGTAGAGATGATTATAAAACAAGACTTCACGATAGGATTGTCTTTACATTATCAAATGATCAATGGATTAAATCAAGACTTTATCCTTAATGACTTACGTAAATATTTCTCAAAATGAGTATGGAGAAAAAATAAAAAAATCTTCTTTGATCACTCTCGGAGTTGTTCTTTTNTTAATTNTNATCAAAGCATTTGCNTATTTNGCTACTGGCTCAATTATAATTTTGTCATTGCTTGCAGATAGTTTTTTTGATCTCATTATCACTCTAACTACATTTATTTTAGTTAGAATATCATTAAAGAAAAATACTAATGAATACCGTTTTGGTTACGGTAAAGCTGAAGCATTNTCTGCTTTTATAGAGGGAATTNTTATTTTACTAATTTCNATATTNATACTNTATATGGCCTACNAAAACTTTATTGATCCTGAAATTACAATTATTAATTCCGAAATAGCACTTATTGTTATTGCAATCTCAATATTTGCCACTCTTATGTTGGTGAGGTTTCAAACAAGAATAATGAAAGACACAGCTTCATTAAGCGTAGAGTCAGAAAAGCTTCATTACCTTAGTGATTTATTAACTAATATTGCAGCCTTTATTGGAATTATGCTTGTGATGTTTGCTGATTTCTCAAGAGCGGATCCATTAATTGCCGCTTTAATTTCGATTTATATGATCTATACAACAATTGCTATTTTTCAAAAATCAATTGCTGTATTAATTGATCGTGAAATTGATGATGATCTCAAGTCTGAGATTTTTGACATTGTAAAAAGCCATAACAAAGTTCTTGGATTTCATGATGTTCGTACTCGTCAAAGTGGATCGAGTAAAGGTAAGTTTTTTATGCAAATGCACATTGAGGTATCAGAGCATGTAAGCTTAGAAGAATCACACAATATTGCTGATCAAGTAGAAGAAAACATACTTCATAAATTTCCAGATGCAGAAATAATTTTACATGTCGATCCAAGTAATGTTATTGAGGAAAAAGAGTTTGTTGATGCATAAAATANTAATACCAATATTTCTTCTACTTTTTACAACATTATCAACGTCTTCATCTGACCTTCCTGTTCCTCGATGGGTTTCATTAAAAGGTGATGCAAACTTAAGAAAAGGCCCATTCCCTGAGGCCACAATTATTTATCGCTATCAACTTAAAGGTTATCCAATGGAGATTATTAGGGATATTGAAGGCTGGCGACAGGTGCGTGACCCAAAAGATGGAGTAACTGGTTGGATGTCTCATATTCTTTTTTCAGGTAAAAGATATGCGCTTACATCAAAAGAACCTTTCAGTTATGGATATGATAAACCAAACAAAAACAAGATACTTGCTAAAATAGATCCTTTTGTTCATGCAAAAATTAATAAGTGTGACTCAAGTTGGTGTAGGATTACAATTATAGATAATGAGAAAGAAGTTAAAGTTTGGATTGAAAAAAATAATTTACTAGGAGTATACCCTCACGAAATTATCAATTAATATTTATTAATGATAAGAATTTTCTCTGTTCTAATTTTATTNATCTCTAATTCATTTGCAGATATACAAATAAGAAAACAAAATGACCTGTTTTGTTACGATGGCGATACATGCTATGTAATATATGAAGGAAAGAAAGATAAAGTTAGACTGCTTGATCTAGATACTCCTGAAATNTCAAATCCTAAATGTGANAAAGAGTATATACTTGNGATTGAAGCTCGTGAGTANATTAACCAATTAATTTCAGAAGGNAAAANAATTGAATTTGAAACCGAATACAATAGAGACTTTTTCGGNAGAATCTTATCTTATATAATTNTAGATGGTGAAAATGTTTCAAAATTGATGGTCTCACACAGTNTAGGAGTTGTGTATGATAAAAATAATAAGAAAGACTGGTGTGAATGAGTGAGGATAATAGCCTAGAGCAAGATATAGGAAAACTCAGTTATCTGTTAAATCAAATCAAAGAGCCAATTGTTTGCGTTAAGTGTTCTGATGAATTTATGACTGGCCAGACAGATGCAAAATCACTTCAGGATTACTCAAGAATCGATGTAGGTTTTACTGAGAGAGGCATTCAATTATGGTGCCAAAGACACCAAATAAATATTTGTCATATAAATTTTAATGGGCAGAAACCAGAGGTTGATTTTAGATGCTTGGAGAAGAAGGAAATTAAATGAAATATATTTTCTGGGATCTTGAAACATCAACGTTGAATGCTGCCTATGGATCAATAATACAAGCAGCCGCAATTTGTACTGACGAAGATTTCAATATTTTGGACCAATTTGATTTAAGAGGTCGGATGAAGAAGGAATATCCTGTTCCTTCAGCAAAAGCATTATTAGTAAATGGGGTTTCCATAGATCAATTAAAAAATCATGAAAACTCTAATTTTAGTTTGATTTCCCAAATGCAAAGTAAATTTCTCTCCTGGGGCGAGTCGTTATTTATCGGATACAATTCAATATCATTTGATGACATGCACTTAAGACAATCTCTTTATCAATCAGCACTTCCACCTTACATCACAAATACAAATGGAAATAAAAGAGGTGATGCAATGAAACTGCTTCACTCTGCTGCTGCCGTCTATCCAAATGCTTTTGTAAGACCTCTTGATGATGAAACAGGAAAAATAACTTTTAGACTTGAAAAATTTGCTGCAGCAAACGGCATAGAACANTCTAAAGCTCACGATGCTCTTTCAGATGTTGAAGCAACACTTGGTGTGTGTAAGCTTGTTAAAGAAAAATGTAATGATGTTTGGGAGAGTGCTCTTCAAACAGCTTCAAAGCAAGATGTGTATACATATGTGAATCAAGATAAAGTATTTTGTGCAAGTCGATTTTTCAGAGGAAAAGAATATACGCATGGTCTTGCCTATTTAACAAAAGATCCATCTTATGAAAACCATGTCTATTGTTATGANTTAACTGTCGATCCTGATTATATTTTTGATCTAGATCGATCAGAACTAAAAAAATTATTTAAAGGAAAAAATAAGTGTTTTCATATGATCAAAGCAAATGAGCAACCGATACTTTTAAATGAAGAATATTTATATCGATCAGAAAACTATAAAGACCTTACGCCAGAAATTGTAAATGAGAGAATGAAAAAAGTTAGGGGCAATAAGAATTTTATTGAGAAATTTACAAATTTACTTCTTGATAAAGGAGAAGACAGAGAATTAACCCAAGATCAAACCGAAAAGCCAGTTGAAGAGCAGATATACAATGGTTTTCCAAGTTCCAAAGACAATTATTTGATGTCAGATTTTCACGCGGCAGAATGGGAAAAAAAATACGAAATTGCAGAAAAAATTACAGATATTAGATCAAAAGAATTCGCAAAAAGGGTAATTTACAATGAAAAACCCGAATATTTACCAAAAAAAGAAATTCAAAGAAGAGATAAGGAAGTNGCTGAAAAAATATTATCAATGGATAAATGTACATGGAATACTATTCCAGCGGCTATGACAGAAATAGATGATTTAAGAGAAAGTGATNATGAAATTGACATGAATC
>FUFK010041161.1_pt1 | contig 58787 bp, 87 predicted proteins | sample 1021851 | NCBI WGS metagenome assembly FUFK01 (sample SAMEA51879418, study PRJEB19060) | metagenome
TGCTTCTTTCTTTAACATAATTTTCTCCTATAAAATCTTATAGCTTGTAGCTTGTAACCTGTCAAGCTTGTACTCTTGCTTGTGGCCCAGGTTCCAAGATTGAGGCCTGCGTGCTTTATTTTAATAGCCCGGGCGACTGGCCTAACTATGTATCCATAGCTTGAAACCTGGATGTGCTTGGGCGCTGGTGCGCAGGCGAGTCCTGTCCGAAAATCACCCTCGCGGTAGGTATTACCAGGACTAGCAACGCCGTTGCTCGCGACCTGTGCTATAGGGTTTATACTCCCACCTATCGCGCCCAAAGTTTTTGCTAGCCCACCCTTTCGTTTGTTACATAGACGCTTATTAATGCGCCAGCGTGCTAGCAAAATTTTTTTACCAAGAACANTCGTAACCGATATTCCTACCAGCTTTGACCTGTTCTTTAGCCCATTTTAAAAACTTTTCGTCTTGGGCTTTGTATTCGTTGACCTGCTCTTCCTGAAATTGTTGACCCCAGAAAAAACCATCAGAGGCAAAGTGGTCGTAATAACCATTCTTGATTGCCTCTTCCAAGTCCTTGATTAAGTCTTCAGTAATNNTNACNCCACCNTGNCCACCATTAAAACCCAGATGTTGCAAGTCGTCGTGTGTGTTATGTTCTTGGTCTTTTTTTTGTTTATTGAACTGCTTGGACATGAACACTTGCAAGCGTGCATGTTTGCGCCAATAAAATTTATCATGAACTTCGCCTTTACTGTCTCGAAATCCAGCGTATTGGTCTAGTCCCATATTTCTCCTTTTGTTAATAACCCAGAATATCCCAGATTAAATTTTTAATCAAGATAAAAATAAAAATAATTTTCTTGACAGCTTGCAGGCTTCAGGATACTGGGCGGGCCCACCCCAGCTTGAAACTTGTAAACTATGGGCGGGCCCACCCAAAAAAAAAATAAGGGNAGTTTAGAATTATTCTAAACTACCCTTTCATCAAGGACAGATGAAACTAGTTATCTTGGCAAGGTCTTTCTTGACCAGAAATCATATTGACTTCAATATATCTCGGTTCATTGTCGTTGCGCCAATTTCTATGGTTATAAACTTTGCGCCACGCATTTTCCTCATTCAAGATTAATGGTTCGTGTAATCTTCCAGAAATTTGGTCAACTGCTCTATCAATGAATTCTTCTGCCCAATCATTATAACAATTCAATGAGCAAAAATTTCCCTTTCCATAATAGAGATTACTTCTTCTTCTGGTTTGATTTGTNCNATTNNNTTTANNNCCTCGTTTCCTGTCCTTTGTGTCGTAAGTATGNCACTTATGANNTTGNCAATATTTTAATGCCATTTTCTGTCCTTTCTGCGTGGGCTGAATATTCTACACTAGAACTACCTTTCAGCCCAATGCTTTCGTTGTTGTTAAGTTTTTGTAAATAACAGATTTTAATATAATATCCCATTGACATATTGTCAAGAATAGTTTATAAGAAAAAAGCGACTATCTTTTTTGGAAGTTTTAGATAGCACCTAAAGAAAAACTTTCAAACAAATAAACACTAACAAAGAAAGAGGACACATGGCTAGAATAAGACTAAACAACGAGTATCGGAATAAACTTGCAAATAGAATAAAAGTACACTTGCAACAAGAAGATACCCAAGAAAAAAGAAAGTATGACAAGTTAAAAGCGCAACAAGTTGATATTAATGATATGGCTTGGAGTGTTGCTGAAAAAATAGTCAGACGTCATTATACTGATGATGATGTTGCAAAAGCATACTATCTTCAAAACAAGTTTGAAAATGTTTCAACTATTGCAAAAGATAGTTGCTTTCATTTTCACTATCTTGGAACAAAAGAAAAAACCGATTACAACAATAATGTTGTGATTGAAGAAAATGTACCAATAGAAAGACACTTTGATTTTAGATTAAATGGTTCTATTGATATTGAAAACAATTCATCTTATTCAACTGATGATAGTGAATATGGTTTTGCTTTATTCCGAGATGAAATCAATTCACAGGAAGATTGTAATGCCGACATCTTGATTGAACAAAAAGACAAAGATGATAACCCACACAAAAGAAAATTTGTTGAGAACAACGAAAAATATCTTGGCTTATCTGGTGGAAGAAATAATGAAACCAAGTATGGTAAAGAGTGGAACGAAAAATATCAACTTGATTTAATTGGTCGTGATTATTGTCGTGATAGGTCTATTGCTTGTTCCGAAGATGAATTTAAGTTTTTAGTGAATTGGAAACAACAAAAAGGACAGTTTATTGTTTCTCACTACAAGTGGATAGAAAGCATTTTGAAACAAATGAAAGAAATCAAACTTGGGCTTAAAGGTTATAAATGGCTTGATGAGGGCATTGAGTTAGCAAATGAACTTGGACTTGATATCAAAGACCATGAAATAATCAGAACTAACTCTACGGGGCTTGTAATCTATAACCCAAAAAATCTTGCTGAACGTATCAAGGGTATGAAAAATACTGAAAAAACGAGAGAGCAAAAGATTGCTGAACGTGTTGCATATATGCAACAACAACAAAATAATTCTGAAAACTTGAATTAAGGTGTTGAAATCGAGTTGTGGGATATGGTATTAATATCCCACGACACAAAGTCGTAGAAAGAGAAAAAAGATGATAAATAATAAACCTTTCATTATTACTTACTATTCAGCAAGTGATAAGAAAACAATAACAAGAAATGCATTATGGACAGATAAATGCAGATATTGGATAAGTAAGTCAGGCAGAATGTTAATGACTTATTTTGACATAGACGCAGATGGTTATAGAACTGCGTCAGATAGTTGGAGTATTAAGTTATGAGTGATAGAAAATATTTAATACTTGAACAATATAAGTTTGATAACTTCAAAGATACTTGGTCAGTTAAATTTTCTGACTTGAACGAGGACAAAGCATTTGAGAAACTAGTTGCTTTGAGAACTTTGAATGAGAACAAAGACGTCTTCCACTATCTTGTTGATATGGACTATCTTTGGAAAAAAGATGAGCCACTTGTATTAACGAAAGATATGGAAGTGAAACAAAATTCAGGAAGCGAGGATATGCCTTTCTGATGTTTGTCATCTGTGGGTTAGGGGTTAATCCCCTAACCTATAAAATCCCATAAGGGTATGCATAAACTGCATTGCAATTCTTGCATAGTGTGTGCCGATAGAGGTACCACAACATGTTGATTTTTTGCTTGGAAACTACGGGAGGGCCCACCCTAGACACACAAAGGGGTCCCAGATGTATACATATATGTAAGATTTAGACGATTATAGCCAATCCTACAAAAATAGGTTATAAAAAATTTATTACAAAAAATTTTATGAAAAATTTTGACGGATTGACATCAGAAGAGAAAGCACGACTTCTAGAACTAGAAAAGAGTGTGGAACTAGATAAAACTAAGCCAGTAATACAAAAAGACTTTTTGAGTTTTGTTAAGTATGTTTGGCCCGAGTTTATCCAAGGCGGACACCATAAAAAAATTAATAAAAAATTTAATGACCTCGCTGAGGGGAAAATTAAACGTCTAATCATTAACATGCCGCCAAGACATACAAAGTCGGAGTTTGCCTCATACTTACTCCCGGCATGGATGGTTGGCCTTGATCCCCGGTTAAAGATCATTCAAGCAACACACACGGCTGATCTAGCAATAGACTTCGGACGTAAGACAAAGAATCTTGTAGATACAGAAAACTACAAACAACTATTCGACACACGTCTGATGGAGGACTCACAGGCTGCTGGTAAATGGAAAACGGAACAGGGAGGTGAATACTTCGCTGCCGGTGTTGGTGGAGCAATAACAGGTCGTGGTGCTGATCTGCTAATCATTGACGATCCACACAAAGAGCAAGATATTAAAAAAGATAGTAAGTCATTCGAGAAAGCATGGAACTGGTATACATCAGGTCCACGTCAACGTTTGCAACCAGGAGGTCGTATCGTTGTTGTAATGACACGTTGGAGTAATAAAGATCTAACTGGACAACTGATCAAGGCTCAGGGAGAAGAAGACTCTGACCAATGGGAGGTTGTAGAACTACCAGCTCTGCTTCCTGATGGTGAACCTGTATGGCCAGAATACTGGACAAAAGATGAACTACAAAAGACTAAAGCATCTATTCCAGTAAACAACTGGAACGCTCAATACATGCAACAGCCAACAGCTGAAGAAGGAGCTATAATAAAACGAGAGTGGTGGCAAAACTGGGAAGACCATGATCCACCTAAATGTGATTTTATAATACAATCTTACGATACAGCTTTTCTTAAAAAGGAATCTGCCGACTATAGCGCTATAACTACGTGGGGAATATTTCAGATAAACGAGGACCAGGGACAAGGAATAATCCTTCTCAACGCTTTTAAAGACAGATACGAGTTTCCAGAGTTAAAACGGGTAGCGTATGAAGAATACTTATACTGGAGGCCTGACATGGTAGTCGTTGAGTCTAAAGCATCAGGATTGCCTCTGACTCATGAACTAAGAGATAAGGGTATCCCAGTTGTTAACTTTACACCGAGCCGAGGAAATGATAAACATTCAAGGGTAAATTCAGTATCTCCGTTATTTGAATCGGGGATGATCTATGCACCTATGCATCAACATTTTGCACAGGAGGTTGTAGAAGAATGCGCTGCGTTTCCGTTTGGAGAACATGATGACTATGTCGACTCCATGACTCAAGCGATCATGCGTATTAAACAAGGTGGAATAATTCGTAACGTAGATTCTTACAAAGACGAACCTCTACCAGATAGGAGTAGAATAGAATATTATGGCTAGACGAGAACTAGTAAATACAATTGTTCAATTATATAAAAGGTTAGGTGGTAATACTAACGATGTTCTTGGAACTAAAACAAACGTAAATTTTTTAGGAAAGGGTAAGTCTCCAGAGCTGATGTTAGACATGGACATCAACGAGGAAGCGCTAGCTATATTACCACAATCAAAAGCAGTAGAAGAATTAACAAGTTCAGTAGGCTACGCTGTAGCTGGTAAACTAAACGATATTCAAGCAAACAAATTATTATCTAATATGAAGAAAATGGAGAAGGTTTATTTTCCACCTGCAGAACCAAAAAATGTTGTTGACCTTGCTACAAGAACTGAGGGCTTAGATAAAGCTGGTTTGATGTCTTTGAGAGCAGCAGAAGATTTACCACCACCAGGTTCACGTGGCGGACCAGATGATATTGCAGCACCAACTCAATCGGCAGATGAAGCATTTAGAAATATGGCAAAGACTAAAGGTGTTGATACATCTCCAACAGGTGCAGGTTTGGAGTCAATTAAAAATGTTCAAAACAATAATTTAATTGTAAACGAATTAGTAGATACAATTTATTTAAATGCAGGTGTAACACCTGCCGCTCAACCAACTGTTAGAGCAAATGCCAGAGAGTTTTTAAATAGAATAAAAGATTTAGAAGATCCACAGTTTCCAGGTGGTCCAACTCTATCTAGTGTTATGGAAGCAGATGATTTTAGATTTATGACTGAAGGTGGGGGAGCAGGATTAGGTGATCCATTATTATTGGTGCAAAAATATTTTGGACCAAAAGTTGCAACAGCAATTGCAAAAATAGAAAATCCAAATGACATTCAAAAATTTGCAGAGAGACTTGTAAGAGTTAAAGATGGTAGAGGTAGATCTGTGACTGATAGAATGTTTGATCCAAAAACAGTAAACCCAGAAGATTTTGAATTTGCAGATGGTGGTCGAGTTCCATTCAGAGAAGGTGGTGGTGCTGATGCTAGATATATGTTTATACCACCTAAGTTTTTAACTATGAAAGGAGTATCAGAAGATCCATCATTAAAAGTTGGAGGTTTTGGTTTAAGTGAACACGATACTTTTTATGATAAATTTGGAAAGTTTTTAAGTCCTTTGTATTATATGGAAAAATTTTTAGAAAAAAGAAACAAAAATAAAAAAGCTGATGGCGGTATTGCAAGATTACCTATGTTCATGGGCGGTGCTGCAAGAATGGGTTTTCAAGCTTTACGTAAATATGGTTTTGAAGGTAAAGATATATCAAGATTGTTTGCAGGTCTTGGCACAGATAAAAAATTAGTCGGCAAAGAAAAAACTATGTACTTTAAACAATTAAATAAAGTTTTAAAAAACCCAGATGATTATCCAGATGCAATTAAAGATCTCCAAAAACAACTTGGCATAGAAGTAGGTATTGGATTTAGAAGTGGTGGCCTAGCTAAGATTCTGGAGGTGTAATGGCCGTAACTCCGCAAATAGAATTAAACAGAATACAAAATCCAAGTCAAGAAGCTTTGGATGAAATAGCATCCATTATAGATAAATACACTAAGACAAGTATTTTTAATGGTCAGCCAATAAAACATTTAAGTAAAGATGGTGCTGTCGATAAAATTTTTAAAGAAATAAAAACTAAAGGATATAAGAAACCTAGTATTGCAAAACCATTATTTGCAAGAGTCTTAGCAGAAAAAGGTATTACAACATACGACAACTATAGAACTAACAAAATTGTATTCACACTTCAAAATGTTTTAAGACAAAATAATGGAGATGTTTTATCTATTAAACCATCTGCTGTTGCAAAAATATTACCAGAGTTTGCAATAAAAGGCACAAAAGGTGGTGAAGGTTTACCAGCATTTAGAACATTTTTAAATTATTTAGAAGGCAGTCAACGTCTTTCAGATCGTTCAGGTTTGCAGGTTCCTACTGTGATAGCAGGAAAACCGGTTAGTCAAGTTGTAGATGAATTAAAACAAAATTTTTTAGATGTAAAAGGTGGAAGAGCTAGAGGAGATTTTAGGGTATTTAATGAAACAAAATTATTAGATAGACTTGCAAATGAAAATCCAGAGGCAACCCCCAATCAATTAAAAACTTTATACGAACAAAACGATGGAACTAGTTTTAAAGAAAGATTAAAAAATTTATATCTCGCTAAATCTGGTCAAGTTACAAATAAAACTACTGGAGGTAAATCTATATTAGAAGCAGTTAAGACAGGAGACATTACTAATAAACTTCCCACATCTTTAAAAAAATCTTTTGCAATATATGGAAAAGATTTTAATTTTGGAAGATTTTCAAGATTCGCTTCAGAAGAAACTGATCCCAAAAAAATTAGATACTATAACGATTTAGCAAATAGGTTTTTTACTACAGGTGCACAAACAAAGTTAGGCACTAAAGGTTTTGTTGCAGAACATGGTTTACCCATAGCAGCATACGACAGAGGATACGCTGATATAAGTGTTAGAGCTAAGATAGATGGTTATGTTTCACCTGCAGTAAATAATTGGAAGGCACAAAATTTTGACTTTCCAATTTTTAGACCAGGTGGTTTAGCAGATCAATATTCAAACGCTGATCCAGCAGATAAACCAGGACTTCAAAAACAAATAGAAGACAAATTAAAACTTACAAAATCAAGAACACCTAATCTTGTTAAAAATATAAAATTTGATTTTACCGATGGTATATTTACAGCGTCTAGTACTACTCCAGAAATAAATGAAAAAAATATTCCTAAGTTATTAAGTCAAGGTAAAAAAGCAATGTCTGTTTTTGACAAAACTACATTGTTTGATGAAGTAAGGGCTGATGCGGCAGCAGATGGTCCTATTTGTAGTATTGTTAAAAGTAGAAAACAAGACGGCGGAACTGTTAGCTGTGTTCAAGCTGTTGAAGATGCTATAGAAAAAAATCCACAAAAATTAGCACAAGATGCAAGTAAGTTAGATAAATTTAAAACTTCAGCATTAGGATTTTTAAAATCACCAGGAATAAAAAGATTTACACTAGCTGGTGTTGCAGGAGCAGCTGGAACTGCTTTTGTAAAAGAATTTAGAAATGATGATCGAACAAGTTATTTATCAAACGAAGAACAACAAAAAAATATGTTGGTTGATATGGCCACAAATCCTATTGCACCAGATTTAGAAAGACCAGCTATTTTAGATTATCAATTACCAGCACTTGGTGCAACAGTTGCAGGTGCAACGGCTCTCAGTGCACCATCAACAATTAAGGCTAGTAGATCAAGAGGATTAGGTGTTGAAAGAAAAGGGGTTGCTAGAACTGCAGGAAGAGTTCTTGGTAGAGGATTAGGTGTTGCGGCTTCACCAGGATTACTAGCTCCATTGGCTGGATTAGATTTAGCAAGACAAGTATCAGAAGGTGATTCAATTTCAGATGTGGCTACAGATCCACTAAATTATTTATACCCTGCATTTGCAGATCAGACACCAAAACTAACTAGAGGACTACCATCAGCAGTTAGAGGTATTGCTTCATTAGGCATGAGCCCTGCTGCTTTAAGAGTGTTATCACGAGCTGGTATACTTGGATTTGGTGCTTCTTTAGGAATACAAGGAATGAAACTATTACAAGATGATTAAAAAACTAACAACTACGATACCACCAGAGAGAGGACCTAACCCACAGGGGTTGAATGTTCCTGGAAAAAAGACTATAGTGGTTTCGAACTCGGAGAAAAACAATGTCAGAAATAGACAAGTCTTTACCAAACGTAAAGCAAGAAATAGAATTACCTAGTGAAGAAGAGATTGTAGAAGCATCTCAAGCCAACATAGAAGAAGCACAAGGTTCTCAGGATGTTGAGGTAACACAAGAAGAAGACGGTGGTGCAACAATTAGTTTTGATCCTGAAGCTATTAATCAACCAGGCACTAACGAACATTTTGATAATTTAGCAGATCTATTACCAGAAGAAGTGCTAGGTAGATTAGGTTCTGATCTTTATGAAAACTACACACAATACAAAGCGTCTAGAAAAGATTGGGAAGATGGTTATACAAAAGGTTTAGACTTATTAGGATTTAAATATCAAACAAGATCGCAACCGTTTACAAATGCAAGTGGTGCAACTCACCCTGTATTGGCTGAAGCGGTAACACAGTTTCAAGCACATGCTTATAAAGAATTACTTCCAGCAACTGGTCCAGTGCACACTCAAATTATGGGTGTAGTAAATAAACAAAAAGAGGACCAGGCTACAAGAGTAAAAAATTTCATGAACTATCAACTCATGAATAAGATGAAAGAGTATGAACCCGAGTTCGACCAGTTACTTTTTTATCTCCCTCTTAGCGGCTCTGCATTCAAGAAAGTATATTATGATGAACTTCTTGACAGAGCCGTTTCTAAATTTATACCCGCAGATGATCTGATAGTTCCGTACACTGCAACGTCTCTAGAAGATGCAGAAGCAGTAGTGCACGTTTTAAAAATATCAGAAAATGATTTAAGAAAAAAACAAGTATCTGGATTCTATAGAGATGTAGAAATTACACCAGGTTATTCACAAGAAACAGAAGTAGAGAAAAAAGAAAGAGAGTTAGAAGGAACTAGAAAAACTAGAGATGAACAGATGTTTACAATTCTAGAGTTTCACACAAACCTAGATCTTGAAGGTTTTGAAGATAAAGACATGGAACAAAATCCAACAGGAATAAAACTTCCTTACATTGTAACANTTGATNCATCATCAAGAGAAGTTTTATCTNTTAGAAGAAACTATAAAGCTGAAGACCCATTAAAAAATAAAATTGAATATTTTACACATTTTAAATTTTTACCGGGATTAGGTTTTTATGGTTTTGGCTTAATCCACATGATTGGTGGATTATCAAGAACTGCAACGAATGCACTAAGACAATTGTTAGATGCTGGTACNTTTTCAAANATGCCAGCTGGATTTAAACAAAGAGGTATTCGTGTNAGAGATGAAGCGCAATCGATNCAACCTGGAGAGTTTAGAGATGTAGATGCACCNGGAGGAAACATNAGAGATGCATTTATGCCTTTACCTTTCAAAGAACCATCAGCAACATTATTACAATTAATGGGAATAGTGGTTCAAGCAGGTCAACGATTTGCCGCCATAGCTGACATGCAGGTCGGTGACGGCAACCANCAGGCAGCTGTTGGTACGACTATAGCCCTTTTAGAGCGTGGCTCCAGGGTCATGTCAGCCATACATAAAAGATTGTATGTGGCGTTGAAACAAGAGTTCACTTTATTAGCAGAAGTATTTAAAACTTATTTACCACCAGAGTATCCGTATGATGTTGTTGGTGGACAAAGAAATATTAAAGTTTCAGATTTTGATGATAAGATTGATATACTTCCTATTGCAGATCCAAATATATTTTCACAATCACAAAGAATAACTTTAGCTCAAACAGAATTACAATTAGCTATGTCGAATCCACAGATGCATAATTTATACGAAGCGTATAGAGATATGTATACTGCAATAGGTGTTAAAGATGTAAATAGAATCTTGCCACCACCACAACAACCAATGCCTATGGACCCGGCTGCTGAAAATATATTAGCTATGACAGGAAAACCATTTCAAGCATTTAAAGGACAAGACCACCGAGCACATATTACTTCGCATTTAAATTTTATGGCGACTAATATGGTTAAAAATAATCCTATGATTATGGGTGCATTACAAAAAAATATTTTTGAACACATATCTTTAATGGCACAAGAACAGTTAGAGATAGAATTTAGAGAAGAAATACAACAATTAATGCAACTACAACAATTAGCTCAAACAAATCCAGCTATGGCACAGTCTCCTGAGATACAACAACAGCTTTTATCGTTAAATTTAGCTATTGAGGCAAGAAAAGCTAAATTAATTTCTGATATGACACAAGAATTTAAGGATGAAGAGAACAAAATTATGGGTGATTTTGGAAATGACCCTGTTGCTAAGTTAAAAGCAAGAGAATTAGACCTTAGAGCTATGGATAATGAGCAAAAACGTGTGCAAGCAGAGCAAAGATTGGATCTAGACAAGTCAAGAGCGATGATGAATCAAGATTTACAAGAAGAAAAGCTTGATCANAACGAAGAATTNGCTAAACTAAGNGCTAATACNTCGATTGAGAAAACTATTTTAGGTAAAACTCTTCCGAGTTCAGATAAAATGCCTGGAAATGTTGCAATCATTCGAAAAACTGGAGAATAAATATGAAAAAAAATAAAAAATCAAGTCACGCAGGTATGACTCACGTTGATCACAGTATGTTTGTGAACAAAGATGGCTTTCCAAATGGTGGAGTTGAGGTTGAGGTGTCAAAACCAAACGAAACTCAATCGGTTCAAGTAAAAGGTCAAAGAGCAATGCTTGCAGAGAAAAAAAGTAAAGCTGACTGGTACTAATTATGTGGTTATCGGCAATTAAATTAGCCGTTTCTGCTGGTAGTAAAATTTATGCTAACAAGCAGAAGACGAAAATGGCAATGTCTGATGCACAATTAATGCATGCTGAACGTATGGCCCGAGGTGACGAAGCTTACCAAGGAAAATTGTTAGAAGCTAGACAATCAGATTGGAAAGACGAGGCAGTTTTAATAATTCTCTCGACGCCCGTCATGATTTTGGCCTGGGCAGTCATATCAGATGACCCGACTGCTATGGACAAGGTAAAATTATTCTTCGAGATGTTCTCGCAGCTCCCGTCATGGTTCACAAATCTTTGGATACTTGTGGTCGCGAGCATATATGGTATAAAGGGTACACAAATTTTTAGAAACGGAGGCAAAAAATAATGAGTAGAAAATCTAGAAGAAGAAATAGAAGATTAGCAACAGCCGCTGCAATATTGGGTGGTTTAGCTCTATCGAATAGAGGAAGAGGTACGGAAACCGCTAATATTATGCCTGAAGGTGGTGGTAGAGATGCAGCAAAAATGCCAATGGATGTTCCAACACCTAAAGCGATTAAAACAAAACCTTTTGAAATTATAACACCTAAACCAAATACAAATTTAAAATCAATAATTAGAGGAGATGACGGAAGTATTACAAAAGGTAATATGAGATTCCCTAGCAAAAAAGAATATGCAGACTTTATGAGAACCCAAAGAAGAAACCAGATAGGTATTAATAGAATACCTGGACAATCTATAATGGCATCACCTGATTTAAACACTGGAGCTTTTGACCTTGGTTTTAAAAAAGGCGGACGTGTTGGTTGTGGTGTAGCTAAAAAAGGTTTTGGTAAAGCAATGAAAAAAAGGAGAAAATAAAATGCCTGGAACAATGATGAAAAGACCTATGATGAAAAAAGGTAAAAGAGTTTTAAAACCTGTTAAGCCAAATCAAAAAGGTTTAAAAAAATTACCTAAAAAAGTTAGAAACAAAATGGGTTATATGAAAAACGGTGGTAGAGCTAAGTAATGGCTAGACCTGGTTTATATGCAAACATTCACGCTAAAAGAAAGCGTGGAGGTAAGATGCGAAAGAAGGGTGCAAAAGGTGCACCCAAAGCATCTGACTTTAAACGTGCAAAACAAACAGCGAGAAAAAGATAATGACTAAACTTTGTCCTAGAGGAAAAGCNGCAGCAAAAAGAAAATTTCGAGTATACCCCAGTGCATATGCTAACGCATACGCTAGCAAAATTTGCGCTGGTAAAATTAAAGATCCCTCTGGTGTAAAGAGAAAAGATTTCAAAGGACCTAAACCTGCTGGAAAAAAAGACGGTGGTAGAATTAATTTTAGAGGTGGTGGAATCTGTAAGAAAGGAATGAATAAAAAAATTCTAAGAAAATAAAATGGCTGGTTTAAAAGAATGGTTTAAACAAGATTGGGTCGATATCGGCGCCAAGAAAAAAGGTGGAGGTTTTAAAAAATGTGGAAGAAAATCTGCGAGTGGATCAAAAAGAAAGTATCCAAAATGCGTCCCTGCTGCAAAAGCGGCAAGCATGACAGAATCCCAGAGACGGAGTGCCGTTGCAAGGAAAAGAAGTAAAGCACAAGGTGTTGGTGGTAAACCAACAAATGTTCCAACATTTGCTAAAAGAAAAAAAATGGGTATGGGAGGTTTAGTTTGAGAAAACAAGATAACATGCCTGCTAGAAATAAAAAGAATTTTCGTTCGACTAAGTCGGGCGCGGGTATGACAAGAGCCGGTGTCAAAGCCTACAGAAGAATGAATCCCGGTTCAAAACTAAAAACAGCGGTCACTGGCAAAGTCAAACCAGGATCTAAAGCTGCTAAACGACGTAAATCATATTGTGCTAGAAGTGCAGGCCAAATGAAAAAGTTTCCTAAAGCTGCGAGAGATCCTAATTCAAGACTAAGACAGGCTCGTAGAAGATGGAAATGTTAAATGGCTGATCCAAAAAAAGGCACAGGAAAACACCCTGGAAAGAAACATGGTAGACGACTTTACACTGATGAAAACCCGCGTGACACTGTTGGAATTAAGTTCGCAACGCCGACGGATGCGCGTAAGACAGTGGCGAAAGTTAAAAAAATTAGTAAACCGTTTGCTAGAAAAATTCAAATTTTAACTGTTGGAGAACAGCGTGCCAAAGTTATGGGTAAAAGACAAGTCGCTGCAATATTTAAGAAAGGAAAGGAGGCAATAAGAAATGCGAAGGGCAATACTAAACGCGCTAAGAGCTAGATATGAAGCTGAAATAGCAGAGGCAGATGCCACTGTAAATATCTATTTAAGTAATTCAGTAGGTATTGGAGAACATCCACAACATATCGATGAAGTAAATAAACTAGTAGATAAGATAGCACAAGCTAAAGAAAAATTAGAAGTGTTAGATGAATTTGAACCAGAAAAAGGAGATGTATTATAATGGATTTTATTAGTAAAATTAAACAAATAATTAAATTAAGACATGATGATGTAGTAGTTGCAATGACTTCTGGAAGTGTTGACAGCATGGAAAAATACCAGTATATGTTAGGGCAAATACGAACTTATCAGTATTTATTACAGGAAATATCCACCCTGCTAAAAACAAAGGAGCAAAATGACAGCGAAGGAACAGTTATCAGTATCAAACCAAAAGATAATAACACCAAATAAAGAATTAGTTGGTGTAAAAAAATCAAAGAAAAAAGAAATTGATGAATCATCAAAGCTTCCTAATCCAACAGGTTGGAGAATTTTAGTTTTACCTTTTAAACAAAAAGAAAAAACAAAAGGTGGAATATTATTAGCAGATGAAACAGTAGAACGATCACAAGTAGCATCAACTTGTGGTTTAGTTTTAAGAATGGGACCACACTGCTACGATAAAGAAAGATACCCAGAAGGTCCTTGGTGTAAAAAAGGTGATTGGATTATCTTTGCAAGATATGCTGGATCACGAATTAAAATAGATGGGGGTGAGATAAGACTTCTCAATGATGATGAAGTTTTAGCGACCGTGGAAAACCCTGAAGATATATTCCACGAATTTTAATCATAGAGGAGAAAAACTATGCAAGAAGAAGAAAAGAAAACAGTTGATATCGACACATCTGGTCCGGGTGCTGAGGTAGAACTGCCAGAAGAAAAAAAAGAAGAAACGGTTGTAGAACAACCAACGGAGGACAAAACATATGAAAACGAACGTGAAACAAAGCTTGAAGACGGTGGTAGCGCCGATAACTCATCTGAGAAACCTGTGGAGCAGTCTGCTGGTAAGGAAGGTGATAAGCAACAAGATAACAGTAAACAAATTGAAGAGTATTCTGAAGGCGTTAAAAAGCGAATAGCTAAATTAACGAAAAGAATGCGTGAAGCTGAAAGGCAAAAAGAAGAAGCTTTGCGTTATGCAGACAGTATTAAAAAGGAAAGAGATCAGTTTAAAACTACTGCAGACTCGTTAGATAAAAATTATGTTACAGAAATGGAAGGAAGAATTACTTCTGGTCTTGCAGCAGCTCAAGAAAAATTAAGAGCAGCTCGACAAGCAGAGGACCCTAAAGCTGAAACAGAAGCTTTAACTGCTATTTCTCAACTTGGTTATGAACANGGTAAATTAGCTGAACTTAAAACTCAGCATCAAATGCAGGAAACAGCTGCAAANGAAAAACCTGTTGAANAACCAAATTNATATCAACAACCACAAAGACAGACTCAAACTCCGCCTGATCCAAAGGCAGAAGAGTGGGCTGAAAAAAATGAATGGTTTGGTAAGGATAGTGCAATGACATACACAGCATTTGATTTGCACAGAAAACTTACTGAAGAAGAAGGAATTGACCCTAGATCTGACGAATATTATACGGAAATAGATAAAAGAATAAGACTTGAATTTCCGCATAAATTTGATACATCTAAGGACAAACCAGCTAGTAAACCTACACAAACCGTTGCCTCTGCAACGCGTAGTCCAAAGACTAGCCGAAAATCTGTGAGACTCACTTCATCACAGGTCGCAATAGCGAGAAAATTAGGAGTGCCATTAGAAGAGTATGCGAAACAACTTATGAACACGAAGGAGGTATAGGCATATGGAAAAGAAGAACCAAACTCGTGCGAGCCAAACTAGCAAAAGCGATTCAACAAAAGTTGAAACTAGAGCTAAGGAAGTTAAAGTAAAAGAACAACCTAAAGTTTGGACTCCACCATCGTACTTAGATACGCCCAACGCGCCAAATGGCTACAGACACAGATGGGTCAGGGTAGAAATCCTGGGATTTGTCGACACGAAAAACATACAAGGACGCTTAAGATCCGGGTATGAATTAGTAAGAGCTGACGAATATCCAGAAGAGGACTTTCCCGTAGTTGCAGACGGCAAATACGCAGGGGTGATCGGGCACGGAGGCCTTGTGCTGACAAGGGTACCAGAGGAGATCGCGCAGCAAAGAACTGAGTATTATATGAAACAAGCTCAGGATCAACAAGCTGCAATTGACGCCGATCTTGCAAAGGAACAGCATAAGAGTATGCCTATCAATGTTGATAGAGATACTCGTGTAACCTTCGGTGGCTCTAAGAAATCTTAAAAAGAATTCTAGTCCATCTGAAGATAAACTAAATGTCTAAAGGAGGACAACAACTATGGCAAATAAAGATGCTGCGTTCGGTCTAAGACCGATCGGAAAAGTTGGTCAGAATTCGGACAACAACGGTTTATCTGAATACGATATCGCGGCAAGTGCTTCAGCGATTTACTTTCAAGATCCAGTAGAGATTTTATCTACAGGAACAATTGGAGTAGCTGCAGCAACCGACGCATTATTGGGTTCATTAAACGGTGTTTTCTTCACTGATGCAACTACAAGTAAACCTACCTTTGCGAATCATTTAAACGCTTCAAACACGGCGACTGACATCAAAGGGTTTGTAACGGATGATCCGTATCAAAGGTATGAAATACAATCGGACGGCGCAACTGAAGCAACAGACGTCGGCCAAAACGCTGACATTGTGTATGCAGCTGGATCTTCACCAGATTTTGTATCTAAAGTAGAATTAGATGAATCTGATCATAAAGACGCTACAGCACAATTAAGAATAATTGGTATCTCGAAAGACCCAGAAAACAACACTGCAGGTTCTGCAAATGTTAACTTGGTCGTTATAATTAACGAGCACCAATTAAAAGGCACAACGGGGGTATAATAACTATGGCAATATCACGTAATCAACTAGTCAAAGAACTAGAGCCAGGTTTNAATGCCTTATTNGGCCTGGAGTATAAACAGTATGAACAAGAACATGCTGANATATACAACACTGAGTCATCTGACAGAGCTTTTGAAGAAGAAGTTATGTTATCAGGATTCGGTCAAGCACAAGTTAAACCAGAAGGTTCTGGTGTAACGTTTGACAGTGCTCAAGAAACTTTCACAGCAAGATACACTCACGAGACAATAGCTCTTGGGTTTGCAATCACTGAGGAAGCAATTGAGGACAACCTGTATGACAGACTTGCTTCTAGATACACAAAAGCTTTAGCAAGATCTATGGCTCAAACTAAACAAGTTAAAGCAGCTGCACCATTAAACAATGGTTTACCATCTGGATCTTTCAATTCAGGTGACGGTGTAACTCTTTTCAACACTTCGCACCCAACTGTTGCTGGAACTTTCAGTAATACGTTGTCAACTGCTGCGGACTTAAACGAAACTTCATTAGAGCAAGCAATGATCGACATTGCAGCGCTTACTGATGAAAGAGGTTTAAAGATCGCTGCAAAAGCTGTGAAGATGATAATCCCATCTGCATTACAATTTACTGCAGAAAGATTAATGAAATCTTCACAAAGAGTTGGAACTGCTGATAATGATATCAACGCACTTGTATCTATGGGAATGATTCCTGGTGGATACACAGTTAACCACTACTTAACTGACACAGATGCGTTCTACATCACTACAGACGTGCCAAATGGAATGAAGCATATGGAAAGAGCTCCATTAACTACAAAAATGGAAGGCGATTTCGATACTGGCAATGTTAGATACAAAGCTAGAGAAAGATACGTATTTGGCGTATCTGATCCTAGAGGAATCTACGCATCACCAGGTGCTTAATAAATAATTTGAGGCGGGACACAATCCCGCCTCATTTCAAACATAGAAAGAAAAAATGCACCCTAAAAACTTCAGAGTCCAAATATACGCTTACCAACTTCACGCAGATTTTATAGTAAACTGTATGGATGCTCCTACAGATATAGAAAATGCAATAGTTGACAGATTGGGAAAAGGTGATATAAAATGGGAACATCTTGGAGAAATGAATGATCCAAGAGTGAAAAGAATAACCTATGAGGAGGTTATTGATGGAGGCGATAATGCAACATCTGGAGACCCTTTACACACAGAAGAAGGGACTAGATCTTCAATGGGAGCAGGAGCATCTGAAAGAGGGTAGATATACTCTCGATATGGTTAAGATTGACAGAAAAGTCAGAGAAGTAATTAGCCAGATCAAACTTGCAGAGGCAGAAAAAGCTGATGCAGAAAATAAGATAGAAGATGCGGCTCCTCAAGTTTCTGTAGCTACTTAATAAAAAAGCTACATCGTTGGAAAAATCCAATCCACACTACAGGCCCTCTTGCGCTTTATAAAAATCTAGTATATAAATTAATCACTATACAATTAATCAGAACATAGACGCGTATAGTCGACGGCCTAGAGACTATGTTCGGAAAACTAGGAGGATATAATCATGGCAAAAACTACATTTCAAGGACCAGTAAAATCTATTAATGGTTTTCAAGGTGTTGGAACTGGAAACTCTGTAAGTATCGGAGCAGGTGCAACTTCTTTAACTGTTGATACACATGCTGGTAGAATGTTGTACCACAATGTTGCTGGTGCAGCTACTTTGACTTTACCTGCGATTAACTCATCATCTGATTCAGGTGTTGCAGGACCAGGNAATGATCCAAACTCAGCAAACAATTTGGGTGCTTCTTTTGAGATCTACATTGGAACAACTAAAACAGGTGACTTTGTTTTACAAGTTGCTAACGCTAGTGATACAATGACTGGTAATGCGTTAATGGTTGACACAGACACAACTGATAGTGCTGAAGGTTTTATGACTGCGGCAGCATCTGATACTATTACTTTAAACGGTAGTACAACAGGTGGACTAGCTGGAACAATCATAACTTGCAAAGCTATTGGTGCAAACAGATGGGGCGTTCAAGTTACATCTGGAGGCACTGGTGACTTAGCTACACCTTTTAGTGCAGCAGTAAGTTAATAATCAATTTAGTGTGGGCCTTCGGGCCCATACTTAAATTTTAAGGAGAATAAAATTATGAAGGGCGATGTAAAAGCAGTTAGAGTTACAGCTACTGGAGCAGTATTTGCAGGAAGAACAAGACTAAGAGGAATTGTCCTTGCGTCTGATGCAGGTGGTGCTGGAACTATAATTCTTCAAGATAATTCAGATAGCACAAGTTTGTTCCAAGCTGATGTTCCTAATGGAGATGTTTTTTCGATGAATATTCCAGAAGATGGAATATTATTTCCAGGTGGAATGAAAGTCTCTACTATTACAAACATAGAAGCAGCTACTTTATTGATTGATAAGTAGGAGGTTAAATGGCTAACACTACCTCGGGAACAGTATTATTTGATAAAAATTTTTCTATTGATGAAATAATAGAAGAAGCATACGAGCGTATTGGACAGCAAAACGTTTCAGGATATCAACTTAAATCTGCAAGAAGATCTCTTAATATTCTTTTTCAAGAATGGGCTAACCGTGGTTTACATTATTGGGAAGTCGCAAACAATAGTATTACTTTAGTTGCAGACCAAGCAGTATATACAATGTTTAGATCTACAGGAGATGGCACATCAGATGCAACAGCGGTTTATGGTGTTGATGATGTATTAGAAGCTTCTTTTAGAAACTCTAATGTAGATACACCACTTACAAAAATAAATAGATCTCAATACCAAGCCTTATCAAACAAAACATCTACAGGAGTTCCAACACAATACTTTGTTCAAAGGTTCATAGATAAAGTTACAATAACTTTATATTTAACACCTGGATCTAGTGAAGCAGGAAAGTTTATAAATTTTTATTATGTAAAAAGAATACAAGATGTAGGTGATTATACAAATGCAACTGACGTGCCTTATCGTTTTGTTCCATGTATGTGTGCAGGATTAGCTTATTATCTTGCTATTAAGAACGCACCACAAAGAGTTCAAGAATTAAAACTATTATATGAAGATGAATTACAAAGAGCTTTATCAGAGGACGGTTCATCATCTAGCACTTACATTAGTCCTAAAGTCTATTATCCGGAGGCGTAATGGCAATATCTTCAGGTAAATATGCAAAATTTATTTCAGATAGATCAGGACAAGAGTTTCCATATTCTGAAATGGTTATTGAATGGAATGGAGCTAGAGTTCACATATCTGAGTTTGAAAAGAAACATCCACAATTAGAACCAAAATCACACTCAGCAGATGCACAGGGTTTATTAAATGCAAGACCCGATAGAACAGAACCTGCAGTAGCAAGAATTTTAACTTTAAACCCATTTAAAATTACAAGTGGCTCTACGACTGTGACTGTGTTTGAAGAAAATCATGGTAGGTCTACTAGTGACACTGTAAGATTTAGAGATGGAGAAGGTTCCTTTGGTATAACTAGCGCGGATATAAATAAATCTGCAGGATTTACAATTACCAAAGTTGATGCTAATAATTACACATTTACAGCTGCTGGAACAGCAACTGCAAATACAAACATTGGAGGAGGAAGTATATCGGCTGGTCCGGTTACACTATCACCATAATGGCAGGATTAAGTTATTCAGGATTGGTTACACAAATTAGAAACTACACAGAAGTAGATTCAAATGTTTTAACAGACGCTATTTTAGAAAATATTATTTTAAACGCTCAATATAAGATAATGAGAGATATCCCTATTGATGCTGATAGAAAACAACAAACAGGTAATCTAGTTGTAGGTCAAGAAACAATTAATGCTCCAGGTGGTGCTTTATTTATTAGAGCTGTTCAAGTGTATGATTCTACTTCTGCCATAACTGGTGCTAATGTTTTTTTAGAGAAAAAAGATGTTACGTATTTACAAGAATATATTCCATCAACAGAATCAGCTAAAAGAGGACAACCTAAATATTATGCTATGTTTGGTGGTGGCACTGGAGACGGTGACACTAATTCTGGGAGAATAATGTTTGCTCCTGTTCCAGATGCAACATATAAATTTAGAGTTCATTATAATAAAATGCCAGCTACTCTAGCTTCAGACAACACTAGTAATTATATTAGTCTTAATTTTCCAAATGGCTTATTATATGCCTGTTTGGTAGAAGCATATGGGTTTTTAAAAGGCCCAATAGATATGTTGACACTATATGAAAATAAGTATAAACAAGAGGTACAGAAGTTTGCTGCAGAGCAAATTGGTAGACGTAGAAGAGATGACTACACTGACGGAGCTGTCCGTATAAAAGTCCCTTCACCGTCACCTTAGTAATTAGGAGAATAAATTATGGCAATAACATCAGCAATTTGTAACAGTTTTAAAACTGAAATTTTAACAGGTACTCATAATTTCACTGCATCAAGTGGAAACACATTTAATTTAGCATTGTATACAAGTGATGCTACGTTAAACAAATCTACAACTGCGTACACAACTTCTAACGAAGTTTCTGGTTCTGGATACACTGCAAAAGGAAATGCGCTTACAAGTGTTACTCCAACTTTATCTACAGACACTGCAGTTTGCGATTTTGCCGACACAAGTTTTACATCTGCTTCTTTCACAGCAAGAGGATGTTTAATTTTCAACGACTCAGCAACAGGTGATCCAGCAGTTTGTGCAATCGATTTTGGTTCTGACAAAACTGTAACAAGCGGAACTTTTACAATACAATTCCCAACAGCAGACGCATCAAACGCAATCATCAGAATAGCGTAAAGAGGTAACGACGGATGTCCGTTACTAGAACATTTACAGTAACGGTGGTTAGCACCGGATCTGGCAATAAATATTTTATTGATGGAGTCCAACAAGATACCCTTTATTTAGCTGAGGGTGGAACTTATCGTTTCGATCAATCTGATTCATCAAATAGTGCACACCCGTTAAGATTTTCAACAACAAGCGATGGAACACATAACAGTGGGAGTGAATACACAACTGGTGTAACCACAAACGGAACGCCAGGTAGTTCTGGAGCCTACACACAAATTACTGTTGCTACTTCTGCTCCAACTTTATACTATTATTGTACAAATCACTCAGGAATGGGTGGACAAGCAAATACTCCTATATCTAGTTATGTTAGAACATTTACGGTAACAGTTGCTAACCCAGGCGCCGGTAATAGATATTACATAGATGGAGTTTTACAAGAAACTGTAAATCTTGCTGAAGGTTATACATATATATTTGACCAGTCCGATAGTTCTAATGGAGCCCACCCTCTTAGATTTTCTACCACAAGCAACGGGACTCATTCGGGGGGAAGCGAATATACTACTGGAGTTACCACAAATGGAATTCCAGGAGATTCTGGAGCATACACTCAAATTACAGTAGCTGCATCTGCACCAACTTTATATTATTATTGCTCTAATCACTCAGGAATGGGTGGACAAGCCAATACTGTAGATGCTGATACATGGGGAATGTTGCCTTGGAACCAAAACTCTTGGGGAAAACAAGATGGAACAGATATTTCTGTTTCTGGTTTTGGATTAACTTCTTCTGTTGGTGATGGAACTAACATGGCTGTTCCTTCAAAAGGATGGGGTGGCGAGACATACGGTAGAGGAGAATGGGGTCAAGTTAATGACAACAGTGCTGTATTAACAGGATTTGGATTAACTACATCATTAAATGCAGATGGGTTGTTATCATTTCAATCAAATGGTTGGGGTAGAAACACTTGGAACTCTGAACCTTGGGGTGAAAGTAGTAACCCTGTAGTAAGTTTAACTGGATTTGGCTTAACTTCATCTGTTGGTGATGGAACAAATATGGGTGTCCCTCAACAAGGTTGGAGTGGTAAATCTTGGGGAGATAATAATTGGGGAGAGCTTGCTAACATAGATGTTTTCCCTTCAGGTATTAGTGCAACAACAAGTGTAGGAACAGTTTCAATAACAGCAGAAATAAATACTGGTTGGGGCAGAGCTGCTTGGAATGACGATGCTTGGGGTATTCAAGGTGATATATTATTAGACGGACAATCAGCTACAGCTTCTGTTGGTTCAATATCTCCTGCGGATGTAATGGGAGTTACAGGAATTGCTGCAACATCTAGTATTGGATCACCTACAGTAATTGGTAATGTTACGGTTGTTCCAACTGGTCAGTCAATGACTTCTTCTATAGGTTCTGCAATAGCAACAGATGTTATGGTTCCAACAGGACAATCGGCTACATCTTCTGTTGGCTCTATATCTCCTGCAGATGTAATGGGAGTTTCTGGATTATCTTCTACAATAAGTTTAGGTGGAATATCTGTAAATTCAAATCCTATAGTATTGCCTACTGGTTTATCTTTAACTTCTAGTGTGGGATCTATAGATCCTTCTGACCAAGAAATGGGTCTAACAGGACAATCTTTAACTTCTAGTGTTGGAACAGGGTTGTCAATTAGTAGTACTTTTGATATAACTTTAACAGGTCAACAAGCAACTGTTTCTGTTGCTGGATTTGGAACTGCTACAGGCTTTGGAATTCAAGCATATTCTGACGTTGACACAGGTTCAAATTCATCGTATACAGATGTTGCAACAGGCTCAAATACAACATATAGTGACGTAGCATAGGAGAAAAGAATTATGGCATCAACATACACGGGACTAGGAGTCGAACTTCAAGCAACTGGTGAAAACGCCGGAACATGGGGTACGAAAACTAATACAAATTTACAGCTTTTAGAACAAATTTCGGGTGGATTCACTCAACAATCAATAGCCGGTGGCGCACAAACAACAACTCTATCTGTTTCTGATGGATCAACTGGTGCAACTCTTGCACACAGAATGATTGAATTTACAGGTACAATTACAGGAAATCAAATCGTAACTATACCTTTAGATGTTCAAACTTTTTATTTTTTAAGAAATTCAACATCAGGTGCATACACAGTACAATTTAAATATGTTTCTGGATCAGGTAGTACATTTACTTTTTCAGCTACTGATAAAAGTGATATAATAGTATTTGCAGCAGCGGATGACGGAACTAATCCAAACATTGTAACTTTAGAGTTTGGCGCTGGTGATGTAACTCTTACAGGAACACAGACTTTAACGAATAAAACTTTAACGTCTCCTGCAATAGGAACTTCAATATTAGACACTAACGGAAATCAATTAGCTCTTTTAACAGCTACAAGTTCTGCTGTTAACGAAGTAACATTAGCTAATGCAGCAACAGGAAATAACCCTACGTTAACTGCATCAGGTGATGATACAAATATTGGTCTAGCTTTAAAAACAAAAGGAAGCGGAGTAATTCAAGCTGAAGATAGCGGTGGAAACGTATCTGCAGTTAAGATAGCAGGTAAAGAAACTATTTGGGTTCCAGCTTCAGCGATGTATGGAGCAACAACAAACCCAGCTGATGCACAACAAGTCGAAACAACAGCAACAAGACCTGATATGAAAGTTTTAGACTTTGATAAAGACACAGATGAATTTGCACAATTTTCGATAGCTATGCCTAAATCATGGAATGAAGGAACATTAACTTACCAAGTATACTGGACACCTGGTTCTACAAACACAGGTGATTGTATTTTTGGATTACAAGCTGTTGCGTGTGCAGATAGTGACACTATCGATGTTGCATATGGAACTGCAGTAAACGTTACAGACGCTGGAATAGGTACAGTTGAAGACCAACAAATATCTTCTGAAAGCGGTGCTGTTACAGTTGCAGGATCTCCTGCAGCAGGTGAGTTAACGTACTTCCAATTATTTAGAGACGCAAATGCTGGTGGAGATACTTTTACTGCTGATGCAAGAGTGCTTGGAGTTAAAATATTCTTCACTACAGATGCAGCTAACGATCTGTAAGGATTAGAATATGAGAAAAATACCAGAGTACCTAGCCACTAGTGGTAAAGGAACTAAAAAACCAGGTTCATATAGAGGTAAAATGTTTGGATATCAGGTCTTAGGATTTGGTGCGGGTGGTAGTAAACCTCCTTATGAAATTCAAATGATGGTTGTCGCAGGCGGTGGACAAGGGCCCTCGACGGGCGGCGGAGGAGGCGCGGGTGGATACCGAACCTCAACCCAACAAGATATTCCTGCTGGAGAAACTTTAACAGTTACAGTAGGAGCTGCATCAGGAGACTCTACAGTTTCCGGTGGATCTCTCACAACAATTACAAGCACACGTGGTGGTAATGGCGGAGGATATTATAACGCTGTCGGCCAAACTGGCGGATCTGGCGGGGGCGGCGGAGGCGGCCATGGAAATTATTTTGGCGTTGGATACCAACCTGGTGGAGCTGCTGGAAACACACCGGCTACTACTCCAAGTCAGGGTAATCCAGGTGGAGACGGAGCTAACTTACCTTATCCTCAATTTGCTGGAGGTGGAGGCGGAGGAGCTACTCAACCAGGAACGGCTGGAAATGGGGGCGGAGGCCAAGGTGGAGACGGAGCTCAAAATAATATTGTAGATGGTTCAACTCAAGTTTATTACGCTGGCGGTGGCGGCGGATCTGGCGGAGGCACAAAAGGAGCCGGCCAAGGCGGTCAAGGTGGGGCTGGACAAGGTTCTGCATCAGCACCGGGAGGCCAAGCCCAAGCAAACACAGGCGGTGGCGGCGGAGGAGGAAGAACCGGAACAGGCCAAGGTGGAAGTGGTATCGTTGTATTAAAAGTGCCAACAGCTAATTATTCTGGAACAACCTCGGGATCTCCAACTGTTACTACTTATGGAGACTTTACAATAATGAAATTTACAGGTTCAGGGAGTTACGTAACATAATGGCTCATTTTGCAAAAATAGATGAAAACAATAACGTAGTAGACTGTATAGTTATTCACAACGATGTAGTAACATCAGAAGAAGCAGGAAAAGAATTTATACAAAACGTTTTAAAAAAAGATGGAACGTGGTTACAAACTTCTTACAATACAGAAGCAGGCGAACACAAACTTGGTGGAACGCCTCTTAGAGGAAATTTTGCACAAAAAGGATCCACATGGGATCCGATAAGTCAGGTCTTTATGCCAGAAAAACCTTTCCCTAGTTGGGTTGTATCAAATACTGCTCCTAAATGGACTTCACCTTATGGCGATGCTCCAGATCTAACTGAAGAACAACAAGCTCAAAATACTGCAGGAACTAATGATTGGTATTATAGTTGGAACGAAAGTGAGCAACGTTGGGATTTAATAGACGGCCAAAGCATAGAATAATCTATTTACAATTCATTTTAAAACGTATATACTTTGTCAAAAAGTATGAAAGTAGAAAAAACACCTGATCGTGATTATGACTATTGGATATGGGAAAATTATTTTACCCCTAAACAAGTTAAAAGCTTTAATAATTTATTAAAGAAAAATTGTAAAATAGTCGAGCCGCGTAGTTCACACGCAACAAATAAAAAAGGTGAATCTCTTAAAAATGTAAAAACTTTTTTAATACCATTAAAAAAATGTGGTAAATATGTTGATCCTATTTTAGATAAAATTTACTATACAAATAATTTAAATTTTGCTTACAACCTTTTTGATGAATACAGTAAAATGGATTGTGGAAACTATAATATTTATTCTTCTGAAACTAAAGCAAACTACGAGTGGCACATAGATAAATCTAAAACATTAGTCTTTGATACAAAATGGACAGTGTTACTTAATCTTTCTGAAAAAAAATATAGTGGTGGTGAGTTTCAAATATTTAACCAAGGTCCTTACGCTATACCTGAATTTAAAAGTGGAGCTATGTTAATGTTTAAATCACATTTAAACCATAGAGTTACCCCAGTGACGGAAGGAGAGCGAAGGACTTTTACTATTTTTTTGTCCGGACCAAGATGGAAATAATATAATGCCAGCAAATTGGAAATTTCATATACCAGATCATGTTAATTATTATGCTTGGCAGGAAGATGTATTTAATGAATTAGAATGTGAAGCTGTTGTGAAAATAGGTGAGAAACAATTATTTGAACAAGCCACCATTGGAAAAGAAAGAAAAATTTATAAAAAAGTAAGAAAAGGGACAGTATCTTGGATACCTGTATCTGATGAAACTTCATGGATATATGAAAAAGTTAGTAACTGTATAAATAGTTTAAATAGAGATTACTTTAAATTTGATCTAGAAGGTTTTTCACAAGACCTTCAATTTACAAAATATAAAAAAAATAATTTTTACGACTGGCATGTAGATAGAGGTTTTGGTAATCCAAATGCACGAAAACTATCTTTCTCAATACAACTTACTAACCCTAAAAAATATAAAGGTGGAGATTTAGTTTTTTGTCAAGGAACAAAATTAGATGTTATTAACAATAAAAAACAAGGAACTATTATAGCTTTTCCTAGTTTTGTATTACACAAAGTAACTCCTGTAACTAGAGGTGAAAGAAATTCTTTAGTGGGATGGAGCACAGGATCAAACTTTAAATGATAGGAGAAACATGCAAATAAGAAATATGTTCAGTATACCATTAGGAATAACTGTTAATGAACAACACAAAAAAATACAAAAAGATTTAGTTAAGTATTGCACTAAATTAAAAAGTAAAAAGAAAAAAGGAGGAGAACTTTGGGAAGCACAGCTTTATAATACTTTTGGTTATTATTCTGTTCACTCTGATAATAAATTTAAAGATGTAAATAATTTTGTATTTTCTAATGTTTTAGAATTTTCAAAAAAAATAGGCTATGAACACTTAGGGGTCCAATGTAAGGAAAGCTGGTTTAATGTTTATAATAAGTATGATTATCAAGAAGCTCATGATCATATAGGTTCTAACATATCAGCGATATATATTCTACAAGGATCAGATAAAACTGGGACTACAAATTTTAAAAATCCAGCTCCTTCTAAAGAAGTGCATTTATTTAATCCAAAAAATGAATATACTTTTTCTAACATGTGTATAAAACCTCAACCAGGTTTACTACTTATGTTTGATTCTAATTTAGTTCATTCGGTTAGTCAAAACTTAACTAATGAAAAAAGAATATCTCTTGCATATAATTTTATTGTTCATCAATAAATATGAAATTATTTTTTAAAGAAAAACAAAATTTTTTAACTAAAGAAAATAAAAAATTTATTGAAGAAGTAATTTACGGAAAAAATTTTCCAGTATTTTTTCAACAAGGCATTACACTCTTGCCAGGTACAATTAATGATAGACCTAAAGACGTTATGTTTTGCCATGTTGTTTTAAAAAGACTAGAACAAACTCAAAATCTTAAAGATGCCATAAATACTGATGATTTAGTTTATACAAATACATTAGATATTTTAAATAATTTTTGTAAGAAGATAGGAGAGAAACCAAATTTTTATACACGGATTGCTTACAATATTACAATACCTAATAAAAATAAAACATGTGGTGTTCATTTAGACCATGAATATAACCACAAACAAATTATTGTTTATTTAAATGATTCAAGCGGTGATACTTTCATTGTCGATAAAAATAACAACGTATTAAAAAAGATACCCTATAAAGCAGGCAAAGGAGTTTGCTTTGAAAATTTACCACACTATCAAGAGTATCCTAAGTTTGGAGCAAGAATTGCTCTAGTAGCCACTTTTATTTGATCTTGAAATTGAGTATAATCTGATATAATACCTGATAAACAGGATTTTACATGCTACAAAAAATAGTATTTCAACCAGGTATTAATAAACAAATTACAGAAACCGGGGCAGAAAGCCAGTGGGTTGACTGTGATAATGTTAGATTTAGATATGGTGTGCCTGAAAAAATAGGTGGCTGGAATCAATTAGGAGGTCTAAACTCTAATGAATTAACAGGGGCTGGTAGAGGACTTCATCATTTCTTAAACACTGCTGGAAGAAGATACGCTATCATTGGAACTAATAGAATATTGTATGCTTTCTCCGGAGACGTCTTTTATGATATACACCCTATAAAAACTACAACAACTCTCACAAATGCATTTAGCACAGTAAATGGATCACCAACAGTTACAATAACTTTTTCAACTGCACATAATATAAATCCAAATGATATTATTTTATTGGATAATTTTACGTCCATTACAGACTCTAATTTTGGAGCTTCTGATTTTAATGATAAAAAATTTATGGTGACTACTGTACCGACAAGTACAACTCTCACAGTTACAATGCCATCAAACGAATCAGGGTCAGGTGCTACAACATCAGGTGGTATTAGAGTACAACACTATTATCCTGTTGGAACAGCTGTTCAAGAAAAAGGTTATGGTTGGGGATTAGGTTCTTATGGAGGTGAGGACACTAGTGCCGTAACTACTACTTTAAATGGTGCAATAGACGCTAGCACAACAACTATAGTTTTAACAAACGCAGCACAGTTTCCATCAACAGGAACTAGCTTCGTTTTAATCGGAACAGAAATGATACAGTACACGGGTATAAGCGGTAACACTTTAACAGGAGTAACACGAGGAACTAGAGGAACAACTGCTGCGTCTCACAGTAATGGTGCAACTGTCACAAACGGTACAGACTATAGTGCATGGAACGAACAAACACAGGAGGGTTTAGCTTTAGATCCAGGCATGTGGTCATTAGATAATTTTGGTGACAAAGCTATTTGTTTAATTCATGATGGTCCTGTTTTTTCTTGGGACTCTAGTTTAGGTAATGCTACTGAAACACGAGCAACTATTATATCTGGTGCACCTACAGCATCAAGACACATGGTTGTATCAACACCCGATCGTCACTTAGTATTCTTTGGAACAGAAACAACTATTGGAGATAGCACAACACAAGACGACATGTTTATTAGATTCTCTGATCAAGAAAACATAAATTCATACACACCAACAGCAACCAATACAGCAGGTACACAAAGACTTGCTGACGGATCTAAAATCATGGGAGCTATAAGGGGTAGGGATTCAATTCTTGTTTGGACTGACACAGCGTTATTTACAATGCGTTTTGTTGGTCAACCATTTACCTTTGCGTTTGCACAGGTTGGAACTAACTGTGGACTTGTTGGACAAAACGCAGCTGTTGAAGTTGATGATGCTGCATACTGGATGTCAGAGAATGGTTTCTTTAGATATGGTGGTAAATTAGAATCACTACCATGTTTAGTAGAAGATTTTGTATACGACGATATAAATTTAGCATCTGGTAATCAAATGGTATCTGCTGGATTAAATAATCTTTTTGGTGAAGTTATATGGTTTTATCCATCAAGCACATCAGATGTGGTTAATAAAATGGTAGCATACAACTACTTTGATTCTACATTATTAAAAAGACCTGTATGGACAGTTGGAACATTAGCTAGAACTATGTGGAAAGACTCTTCTGTATTTGGTAAACCACACGCATTAGAATACGATGCCGCAACAGATACATCTTTTGATGTTGTTGGTAATACAGAGGGTAGAACATCATACTATGAACATGAAACAGGGACAGACCAAAATAAAAACGGTACGATAACTGCGGTGGTATCAAACATCTCGTCAGGTGATTTTGACATAACTCAAAGAGTTTTAAGAGGAGCTCAAACTGGTATGCCTGATCTTAGAGGCGATGGTGAGTTTATAATGAAAGTAAGAAGATTTATACCAGACTTTGTTTCACAAACAGGCACAACAAGAGTTACGTTAAATTTAAGAAACTTTCCAAATGACTCAAGATCTAGTTCATCACTTGGGCCATTTGATATTACTTCGTCTACAACTAAAGTAGACACACGTGCAAGAGCCAGAGCGATTTCATTAAAAATAGAAAATACAGCTGCTGACCAAAGTTGGAAACTAGGAACATTTAGATTAGACATACAACCAGATGGGAGAAGATAATGCCACTAAATAAAAAAGGTAAAAAAATAATGAAGTCTATGAAAAAACAATATGGTAAAAAAAGAGGTGAACAAGTATTTTATGCAACTTTAAACAAGAAAAAGATTAAGGGAGTTAAGAAAAAATAATGGCAAAGATAACACAGATTATAACTAGACCATCACAAGAATACGATTACACTATAGCAGAAGCTCAGGTAAGGGATTTAGATGGTGTTATACAAAAACTTAATACTACATATCAACAAGAGTTAAAGGATGAAGTAGAAGCTCAAAACTTCTTTTTAAATTAATGGCTAATAGTTTTATAAATAAAAAAGCAGATCTAACAACTACAGATTTAACGACTCTGTATACTGTGCCATCAGCTAGAACAGGTGTTGTTAAATCTATATTAGTGTCCGAGGACGCTGGATCAGGGAGCACAATTACTATAACTTTAGTAGACTCTAGTGGAGCTATATTTAATTTATTTAAAGATAAAGCTATAGCATCTAAAGCAACAACAGAACTTTTAAATCAACCTCTTATTATGGAGGAGAGTGAAGTGTTAAAAGTACAAGCTGCTGACGCGAACGAGCTGCACGTCGTGGCCTCTATATTAGAAATACAGCCAAGAGAGGTAACAACATAATGGAAACATTAAAACCAAAAGAAGTAAAGACAACTATAAAAAACAAAAAAACAGGTGAAATATACGAAACAGAGGAAGCTTTAAAAGCTGCTAATATCCCAGAAGAGGATGTACAAAGGGACGTTACTGTGATAATGCCTAGTTTAAATTTATTTGGAAAAACTAAATGATAAAATTCTCTGACCCAATAGACCAACAAAGATATGATGCAGGCTTCAAGTTTATGCCGCAAGATAGATTTTTAGCAGGTCCTTTTAATCCTAAATCTATAGATATGACTGGATCTGGTTTAACATCGTTAGGTGTGTCAGGAGCTATGCCTACAGGAAGGTTTGGAATACCAAGAGTGCTAAATCCATTTGCAGAAGGAGATGGTGGTGGGGGCACAACTACTGGCCCTGCTGATACCTCTGGTTTTGATTACGAGTTTGATGCTCTAGGAGCAATAGATAATCCAGATAACGTGGGTCTTACTGAAGAGGAACAAGAGGCATTGGACAACGTTCAAAATGTTGGTTTAACTCCAGGTCAAGCATTTGGAGCTTTTGGTCAAACTTTATCTTTTGGTCCATTTGCTGGATTCCTTTCTGCACGTAGATCTTTTAAAGCAAATGAGCAGGCAGCTATTGATGCTGCAAAAGAAGCAGCAGCAAAAGCAGCTTTTGATAGAGCTATGGCAAATCAGAAAGGTTTTTATGCTGGCTTAAATGAAGGAGCAGGTGCAAGTGTATCTGATAAATCTAGAGAAGAAGCTGGACCTGGATTTGGTGATGTGTCTGAGGCAGGTAGTTTTATGGACGGTGGCATTGTAGATCTTGTAGATATATATGATTGATTATAATAGAAAAAGGCGATAAAAAGGACAAACTATGGCAATTTCAAGAAACTTAATGGAAAGACAGATGCGTAACATGGGTGGACTTATGACACTAGATGAACCAAGACAAGGTTATTTTCTAGGTAAGATTGTAAGAAAAGCTAAAAAAGCTGTAAAGAAAGTTGTTAAATCACCAATAGGTAAAGCTGCAATATTAGGTGCAGGTATTTATGGATTAGGTGGTGGCTTTGGATCTTCTGGTTTTAGCAAAGCTTTGCTTAAGTCAAGAGCTCTTTCCCCTTTTGGTAAAACTATTGGTGATAAATTTGATTTTAGCGGACCTCTTGCAAGTTTAGTTTCTAAAGATGGCAAATTTGATTTAGGTAGAACAGCTCTTACAGGCTTAGGAGTTTCAGCTTTAGCTGCACCATTCTTAATGGGTGGCGATGAAGAAGAGATTGATGAAGGCACACCATTTAATTTAGCTCAACCAATGGTAGAAGATATTAGACAACAAGCTAGATCTTATTACCAAGATCCTACACAATCAGCACTATATTTTATGCCTCCTAAATCAGCTGTGCAAAGTCAATTTTATGCTGCTGGTGGTGGATTAGCTGATATACCAAGAGAGGGATATGAAGACGGTAAAACTGTTATGAAAGATTATTCAGATGATCCTGGTTACAAAGGTTGGTTAAAAATATACGAAAAAAATCCTGAAGCAGCTATGATGAATGAGAACGCTCAAGAATATTTACGATTCTACAATAGTAAAGCAGAAGGTGGTATCATGGATCTAGGTGGTATGGAAAAAGATTATAGAGAAGGTGGCTTTGTGCCGATAGGAGCTGAGGAGAGAGCGGACGATGTGCCAGCTAGACTTAGCAAGAATGAATTTGTATTTACAGCAGACGCTGTAAGAAATGCAGGCGGAGGCGACATAGACAAAGGCGCTGAAGTTATGCAGAATATGATGGACAATTTAGAAGCGGGTGGTATGATATCTGAGGAGTCTCAGGGTAAAGAAAATCCTGCACAAGAAATGTTCGATCAAGCACAAATGTTGGAGGGTAGATTAGCATAATGGCATTACCAGATTATTTACAAGAAACCGCCAAGGATTACGCCAAGCAGTTAACGGCTGCAACTTCGGTACCTATAGATACAAGTAAGTTTACAGGTCGTCAGTTTGTTGCTGGTGAAGATCCATTACAGTCACAGGCGATTGGTTTAGCAACACAAGGTATTGGTTCTTTCCAACCTTTTTTAACATCAGCTCAACAAGCTATAACACAAGCCGGACAAGACGTTGGAGGACTTCAACAATTCATGGGCACGGGAGCAGGGACCGGGGCTGGTTCAATACAAGCTTTCATGTCACCATATCAACAAGGTGTTATCGATGAAACATTAAGACAATTTGATCAAGGGAGACAACTTGGTCTACAAGAAATTGCAGATCAGGCAGTAACACAAGGTGCATTTGGTGGTGGCAGACAAGGTGCATTAGAAGGTCAATTTAGAGCAGAGACAGCAATGGGTAGAGCAGGTCTAGCTAATCAATTATTACAACAAGCATTTCAAGATGCAACAGCAAGAAGAGGACAAGCGTTTGCACAACAACAAGCATTAGCAAATCAAAGAGCAGGTTTAGCTCAAAATCAATTTGCATTGTCTAATTTCCAAAGAGCAGGTCAAGCTGCTGACGTAGCTAACCTAGGTCAACTCGGTGCGTTTAGACAAGGTTTAACTCAATCACAATTAGCCGCTGATCAACAAGCAGCACAAACTGCAGCTTATGAACCATTCGGTAGATTATCAACTTATGGAACAGGACTAACAGGTTTAGCCGGAGGTGTTGCAGGTCAACAATTCCAACAACCAGCTGCTCCTAGTCCATTCTCTACAGCGTTAAGCACAGCGTTAGGTATCGGCGGACTATTTGGAAAATTTAGGTAACACATGAGACCATTAAATAGACCAATGTTTAGATACGGTGGCCCTATTAAAGAGGGTATTATGGATGGTATTAAAGAGCCACAGGCTATTAATACTGTCGGTAGTCCACTTGCACCAAAAGACGTTGGTGGTCGTCAAAAATATGCTGTTCCGTTATTAGGTTTTTTAGGAGTAAATGCCCTTAGAGCAGCTGCTATGAGAGCAGCTCCAAGAATTGCAAGTTTATTTAGAACACAAGTAGGAACAAAAGCTGTGCCTAAACAAGGTCCAATAGGATTTGGAACCCCTAAAGTAACAACAGGACCTGGAGGCACTGTAACAAGATCATCTACTAGACTTACACCTGGTATGGGTGAGGCACCTATATTTGCACCTAGTTATCTTGGTAGAGACCCAACTGTTAGAACAATTGGTGCTATTGGAAAAGCTGTAACAAGTCCTACAGCTAAAGGTATAGGAGGAAAAGCAGCACAATTTGTATTCTCTCCAACAGGTATAGTTACTGGTGCTTATTTTGCAGGTGGTAAATTTTTTGATAAAGATGGCAAAGAGATACCAGAAGAAGTTGTTCAACAACAAGGACTAACAACAGGTAGACAATTTACTGGTGATGAAGAAATGGTAGGAGATCCAAGAAGACCATTACCTGATTCTAAACCAAAACCAAATCAAGAAGATTTAGCAAAACGTAGAATTGAAGCATCTAAGAAAAGATATTACGATATTTTTGAATTAGATAAAATGAAAAAAGATTCTGTTTATGATTCGTTAATTGATGCAAGTAAAATTGTTCAAGAGGAAGGTGGAGATCTTAGAGGTGCTATTAAATCTGGAACTTTACAAAATAGAATTATACAAGCTATTGGCAAAAATTTAGATAAAACTGCTGCTCTTAAACGACAGATTGATTCTGCTATAGTTAAAGCAGAAATAGAAAAAGATGTTGCTGGTGCTAAACCTGGTAGTTATTTAAAACAAGCAGAAGATTATGCTGCAATGAAAAATGTATCAGTAAGTCAAGCATACAAAGATTTAGGTTTTGATAAACGAGGAGATTTAAATGAAGGTGTTCAGTCATATTTAAAAACAAATAAAGTTGCACCGGCAGGTAATGATTTAGCAATTTTAGCTCGTAGTTATGAAATAGATATTGTTGGAGTTGAGGACACAACAACAGTTAAAAATAAAATGAAAGAAAAAGGTTATGATGAAGTTGGATATTTAACAGAAATATTATCTAATCCAAACGCTAATGTTAAACCAGGTAATTACGTAATTAATAACAGAGTGTTAAACGTCGACGCAGATAAGAATATAACACCTGTTTTCTAGGAGTTTAAATGTCAATATTCTTACAAGGAGACAATCAATTAGAAAGTCCTAATAATCAAAAAGTTGGAACAATAGAATCTATTTTATCTGGTGTTGCATCAGGTTTAATACAAATACCAAAAGGTTTCTTTTCACTTGGTGCAACTCTTATGGATCTTGGTGTTGATCAAGGCAGAGCTGCCAAAGTAGAATCTTTTTTTGACGATCTTACAGAGTTTGATGAAAAAGCAGAGGCAACTACAGCCGGTAGAATTACAGAAGCGTTAGTTAATATAGGTTTACCTGCAGCAAGAGGTTTTAAAATAGCGTCTAAAATGGCTGATGATGCTATGCGTGCTGGTAGAAATAATAAATATTTCAAAACAACAAACCCTAATCTTAAAGGAGCTGTAGACGAAGCGTTAGAATTAAATGCACGTGGTAAAACAAATAAATTTATTGCAGGTGCATTAGGCGGTGGTTTAGCTGAAGCTGTATTTGTAGGTGACGTAGAAAAAATAGGGTCGTTTGGAGATTTAATTGGTGGACCAACAAAAATAGATAGATCTACAGACGATGACCCTACAAGAGAATTATTAAATAGAATTAAATTTGGTACAGAAGGTGCATTGTTTACCGGACTTATAGGTGGCACTGGTAAATTTGTTAAAAGATTAACTGATCGAAACAAACAATTAGATGTGGCGAACTCTAAATTAGATGCATTTATAGATAAAATTGCATCAGGGTTCAGGGCACGTAGTGGTAAAACACAAGAATTTTTTGATATAGAAAGAACGTCTGTAGGAGAAAGAGCTGCAGATGCAGCAGCTGCAAGAAACATATCTAGAGAATTAGATCAAGCAATTGATAAAGTATTTCCACCTATACGAACTGTATTAAATCAAGCTGAAGCTGCAAAAAGAAAACAAACGTTAACAAAAGTAAATGATCTATTGTTATCTGGTAAAGCAGAACTTGATGATCAGGGTGTTGCAACATTTGGTAAATTAGATGATGCAAAGAAAAATGCGTTAATTAAAGAATTAAAAGATATGAAAGTAGATGACCAAGTTATTACAGACATACTTGCTAGTCTTTCTACGATAAGAACTAGATGGTCTGATTTATTTTCTAAACTAGGTAGATCATTAGGTCAAAACGAAATTAAAGAATTTAAAAGTTTATTTGGCAATAAGTTTAAAAGTTACATTGGATCTACTTATGATATATTTCAAAATCAAAGTATCTTTCCTTGGGTTAGATATAAACCAACACAAGAGGCAATAAACGAAGCTAAAGAAGTTTTTAAATCTAGTGCAAGAGAAGCTGGTGAAGAAATGACAGATCTTCAAGCAGAGCAGGCTGTAACCAGAGTATTAAGAACTGCAAGACTACCAAAAGGTATGAGAATGGATAGACCATCAGATGCCATCTTTGAAGTGCCTGGTTTTTTTGTAAATAGAACTACACTAGATGAAGTTGTAACAGCTAGAGGATCTGCATTAGTTTCTGCAGGTGCAATTAAAGAGGCTGATAGAGTTGTGTTTGAAAAACTTTTAGGTAAACAAGCTAATCCTATGCAAACAATTATAGGTGGCACAGCTAAACTATCTATGATTACAAGGAGAAATTTATTCTTTGGAGATTTAATTAAAAAATCTAATGAATTAAAAGCTGCTGGGAAAAAACCTTTATTTGCAGAAACAGCAGACGAAGCAAGATTATTATTTGGTGATGATTTTCAACAGATAAGAATTGATCAAGCTAAAACACTTAGTGTTGCAGCCAAAGGTGGATCAGTAAATCCACTTAATGAATTATACACTACACCGGGTATAGCTAAAGCATTAGAAGGGACATCACTTTCTTTTGACAAAGCAGGTATACTTGGACAACTTTATAATAGTTTAGTTTTATATCCAAAAGGTCTATCACAAATTGCAAAAACAATTTTATCACCAGTAACACATGTTAGAAACTTTGTGAGCGCTGGCGCGTTTGCAACTGCAAATGGTATCATACCAAATCCAGAAGCAATTAGAACAGCATATCAGGCGCTACAAACACCACTCAAGGGGACAAGAATGCAAAATGATTTGTATGAAGAATTATTAAAACTAGGTGTTGTAAACTCTAACGTAAGATTAGGAGATCTAACAAGGCTGCTTGAGGACGTAAACTTTGGTGAGACTATGACATCAGACAAAGGTATGAGAATGTTATTAAAACCATTATCAAAATTAAAACAAGTATCACAAGATTTATACACAGCTGAAGATGATTTTTGGAAAATAGCTTCGTGGGCTACAGAAAAAGCAAGAATAGAAAAAGAATTTGCAAATAAAGGTATTACGAGGGGTATGACTATAAAAAGAAATGGAGCAGATGTTGTAGTAGATGAACAATTTTTTAAAGAAGAAGCTGCTGATATTGTAAAAAATAATATACCAAATTATGATTATGTATCTGATTTTGTAAAATCATTAAGAAAATTACCTATTGGTAACTTTGTATCTTTTCCTGCAGAAATAGCTAGAACAGGTACAAATATTGTAAGAAGAGGGTTAAGAGAAATAAATGAAACAATAACATTACCTGATGGAACAGTGGTAAAACCATTTGAAACATTAGGGTATACTAGACTATTTGGTTTTGGTGCTACAGTTGCAGCTGTGCCGTATGCAACACAAAAAGCTTTTCAAGCCATATACGATGTGACTGATGAAGAAAGAGAAGCTATAAGAAGATACGTAGCTGACTGGTCAAAAAACTCAACAATACTGCCAATAAAAGACAAAAATGGTAATTTTAAATACATAGATTTTAGTCACGCTAACGCATACGATACACTAGTAAGACCCGTACAAACAGTTATTAATGCAGTGGCTGATGGTAGAACAGATGAAGATGGGATCATGGATGACTTTCTTGCAGGCACATTTATATCTATGAAAGAATTTGCACAGCCATTTATATCAGAATCTATTTGGACAGAGGCAGTAACAGATTTAATAGCTAGGGGTGGTGAGACAAGAGAAGGCTTTAGAGTATTTAATCCACAAGATCTACCTGGAGATAAAGCAACAAAAATAATGAAACACTTAGTAAGAGCACAAATGCCTTTTTCATTTGAACAATTAAAAAGATTAGATAGGTCCATAGAGTCTGTTGATGTTTTAACTAAAGGTAAGTTTGATGAGTACGGGCAACAGTTTGAATTTGGTGACGAGTTTCAAGGTTTGTTTGGTTTTAGAGAAGTAAAAGTAAATCCTGAACGTGGTCTTGATTTTAAGATTGCAGACTATCAAAGAGGTGTTAGACAATCTAGACAGTTATTTACGAGAGAATCTTTACGTGGCGGTCCAGTAGAACCAAGAGATATTGTTAATGCATACATAAACGCAAACAGAGCTTTGTTTAATGTTAGAAAAGAGTTTAAAGGCGATATTGATGCTGCAAGAATTTTAAATATAAGTGATGATGCATTTAGATCTTCAACAGCTAGACTATCAAACGTAGATGTTGCAACAATAGACAATAATATTTTTAGACCAATTAATATATCAGCAGACATACGGTTAGCATTTAGAGAAAACGCAGACAGACTTGGACTAGCAGATCCTCTTGATACGGCATCAAGTGTTATACAAGATATACAATCTCAAATGAGAGATGTTTCTTTAAGTGATTCGGAGTTTCCATTCTTTGAAAATCCATTATTACCTATTTTACAAGATACACCTGCAACACCAACATCGTTAAATTTACCAGGTATTAACTCAAATATAGTCAATAATCCAGGTGCAGCGGGATCTTTTTCTAACTTGACAACAGCAGATAAACTGCGAATATTGTTTCCACAAGGATAATTATGGCTAGAAAATCAGCATTACAAAAAATAGAATCACATGAAAAGCTTTGCAGAATTATGCAAAAGCAAACTTTCGAACAAATAAAAGAAATGAAAGACCGTATTAAAAGATTGGAGTATTGGATAGTCGGAGGTATGGGAGCTGTTCTCATAACTTTACTCACCGACATCGCACGATGATAACAACTGGCTTTGGTATAGGAATGTTTATTTATGGTATGACATGCATACTTATAGGTGCTATAATTGCTTATTACATAATAAATAAAACTCAAAAAACTAAAGAAGAAATAGAACAAGAAGAAAACGAAAAATATTTAGAAGAACTACGGGGGAAACTATAATGAAACTATCACGAAACTTTAGCTTATCAGAGCTTATTAAATCAGACACAGCTATCAGGTTGGGTATTGATAATAATCCTAACGCAGATCAAATAGAAAAATTAAAATTACTTTGTGAAAATATTTTACAACCGGTGCGTGACCACTTTGGTAGAGTAACAGTGACCAGCTGCTTTCGTAGCCCTGAGTTATGTGTAAAAATTGGTAGCAGTTTAAATTCGCAACATACCCGTGCGGAGGCGGCGGACTTCGAATGTCTGGGCACTAGCAACGCTGAGGTCTTTGATTGGATAAAAGCAAACTTACCGTATGATCAAATGATATTAGAGTTTTTTACTCCGGGTGAACCAAACTCGGGGTGGATCCACTGCAGCTACGTGTCTGATAAACCAAGAAAACAATTGTTAAGAGCATACAGAGACGAAGGCAAAACTAAATACAAACCTGTTATTGGTAACGCTGTAGACTTAAGTTAAAACCATCGTTGACTAATAGATAAGTCAATGGTATGATTATGAAATGTCAAAGAAAGTTATACATTTAATTAATGGTGATATACACATACACCCAGAATTTTTTGAAGATAATTTATATAAACAAATAGTTAAAAAAGCATCTTCAACAAAAACAAAACCAACCTATCAGCCACAAAGAAAAACATACGGTAATCGAATGCAGGCTATGCCATGCCATGAAGCGTTATTTAATTTTAAAAAAGACGTTATCATTAGTAAGTTTGAAGATCTTTTGGGTGTTAAAATTATAGAATATGAATGTCTTTATAGAAAAATTAAAACTGCAGAATTAAAAAAATCACAATGTAATACAAGATATGGATTTATACATAAAGACACTGAAACTTTTGTTGAAGAATCTAGAATATCACAATACAGACTAGCAGGAGTCATGCACTTTGATCAATCTTATGAAGGAGGAACAGCTTTTTTTGAGCATTATTGGGACAAAATTCCAGACATATACATTGGAGCTTATCCAAATAGATTACTCTTATACAGTTCTAATAGATGGCATTGTCCTAGTTTTGATTTTTCTTACAAAGAACGAGATAGCCTAGCATTTTTTTTAACTGTTAAAATTTAAAATGAAATTTAATAAGATAGTGATTGTTGGTGGAGGAAGTGCTGGTTGGATGGCTGCAGCAACCTTAATTAAAGCGTACCCAAAAAACGATATTACACTTATAGAAAGTCCAAACGCTCCAATTTTAGGTGTAGGTGAAAGTACATTAGGACAAATAAATAACTGGCTCCATTATTTAGGAATAGAAGATGACGAGTTTATTAAAGCAACCAATGGGTCATATAAATTAAGTATAAGGTTTCAAGATTTTTATAAAAAGAATTCTGGTGGATTTCACTATCCTTTTGGTGAGCCTGATTTAAAAAACACTAGCGCAGGTTTAAATGATTGGGTGTTTAAAAAAATTTTAGAACCCTCTCTTTCTAGTTCCGATTATGCTGATACATTTTTTTCCAGTATGGCACTAGTTAATGCTAATAAATATACAGAAAATACAGATGGTAAACTACCTGGATTTGAACCTAGAAAACATGTGGCGTATCACTTCGATGCAGTAAAGTTTGGACAGTTTTTAAAAAATAATTATTGTTTAAACAAGGGTGTTAAACATATTGAAGCAGATGTGACTAGCATACAAACTACAGAGAAAGGTATTAGCAAAATTATTTTAAATAAATTAAATCATATATCTGCAGATTTATTTATAGATTGCACTGGTTTTAAGTCTTTGCTTTTAGCAGGTGCTTTAAAAGAACCTTTTGATAGTTATGAAGATATATTACCTAATAATTCAGCAGTGGCTACTCAAATACCTTACAGAAATAAAAAGAAAGAATTAGTTCCTTACACTAATTGTATTGCACAAGGTAATGGATGGATATGGCAAATACCTTTGTGGTCAAGGTTAGGTTCAGGTTATGTTTACTCAGATAAATATTTATCCGATACACAGGCTGTCATAGATTTTAAAAATTTTTTAATTAAGAATAAATACCCTATCAAAGACTGTAGATTTAAAACAATTAAAATGAGAGTTGGTCTTCACAGAAGAACATTTGTTAAAAATGTTTGTGCAATAGGTTTAGCTGCTGGTTTTATAGAACCGCTTGAGAGTAACGGTTTATATACAGTGCATGTATTTTTAATGAATTTATTAAGAACATTAAAAAGAAATCAAATAAATAGGTTTGATAAGGACGCTTATAATTATAATACAAAAATAGAATTTAGAAACTTTGCAGAGTTTGTAGCAATGCACTATTCTCTATCACACAGAACAGATACTAAATATTGGAGAGACATCCAAGAAAGAGAGTTTTGTAAAGATCTAATAGAACCAAAAGCATTTGCTTATAATGGTTTTTCTAGAGCAGTATATGATAAGTATCAAAATTTTAGATTTAGTGATCATGGTGGTTTACACTGTATAGCTATGGGAATGAATTGGTTTCCAACAGATATAGATTCTCTGACTTCAATAAATTTTATAAACAAAGAACAGTATTTTGAAAGCTGGAAACAAACTTTAAAAAATTTAAAACAAAATAAAAAATACAGGGATGATATAGTGAAAAAATCTAAATCATTTTATGATTATTTGAAAGATAGATTCTATAATTAAATCCACTCTTTTAATTCTTCTCCCATTATCTGTGTAGCTATGTCAACTTTTTTACGTAATGCTTTTACAATACGTGTGTCAACGGTATTTTCACATATGATGTCTATGTATGTCATGGGTTTTTCTTGGCCTATACGATCTATTCTAGCTTCTGATTGTTGTCTCTTCTCCAGGTCGTAGCCATTAGAATAATATATCATGGTGCTGGCAGCTGTAAGCGTAATACCATAACCACCCGTCTGGGTCGTTCCTACAAAGAACCGGACTCCAGAATTAGGGTCCTGAAATTTTTTAATATTCTCTTGTCTATCCTCTTGTGGTGTGAGACCATAATAATCTACAAACGTTCCTTCTCCATATTCTTTAGCCAATGCATTTATAATATTATGTACATCTCTTTGAAACTGAGCCCAAATAACAACCTTGCCCTCTACTTCATACAACAGATCTAACAACTCACCAATTCTATTGTTAGGCATTTCTTGTATCGTACCATCATCAGCTGTAAAATGACCACAAGTTATTTGTTGTAGTCTCATTAACTGAGTTAACACGGTTGCTGTTGACATAAGTTTACCATTCATTTGAGCATGAGCTAGCTTTTGCATTTGTAAGTATGCTTTAGTTTGTTCTTCAGTTAACATAACTTCTCTTTTCATAAATGTTTTCTTTGGTAGATCTAAACACTCGTCTTTTAATACACGATAAGAAAATGCTTTTAATTTTTCTGACAGCTCATCTAAATTTCTATAACCAACTACAATCTGTACAGATCTACCACTAAAATTTGCTGTTCTCATAACAGCATACCTAGTCCTAAATGCATAATAAGAATTAAAACCTAACAGCTCATCTTCTAAAAACTCACATTGTTTATACAAATCAAGCGGTGATTTAGTTACCGGTGAGCCCGTAAGTATTCTTCTATAAGTTGCAAGTTTACCAATACCAACAATATTTTTTGTACGTTTTGCATTTGGATTTTTTATAGTAGTAGATTCATCAATAGCCATTAAAGCTCTATGCGAGTTTAAAAATTTTTCTGCAAAGGCTACACCTTTTTTTGTAGATAGTGCCTCTACATTCATGACAAGTATATGAAGATCTTCACCTGTTTCAAACAGAGTATTTAATTTCTTTTGTTGTTTTGCATTAATTAATGATTGCCATAAAACACTTTTATATTCTATGTGATCTACCATGTGTGTAGGTATTTCACCTTCATACCAGTTTTTTACTACACCTTTTGGTGCCACAATTAAGACACCATTAATCTTACCATTATCATAAAGCATAGATATATTGTCTATTAATACCTTAGACTTACCAGTACCCATTTCCATAAAATATGCAAAGTATGGTTTAGTCCATGACATTTCTAATGCCTTAAGCTGGTGAGCGTATGGCTCTGTTTTAAATTTATAGTTCATAAAATTTTTTCTTTCTAGTTGACATTAATATATACATGTTTATATTGTTTGTCAATGTCAGAAAGAATAGTTTATGTAATACAAGAAATACCAGGCACACGTGCAGGCAACCCAAAAATAAATATTATGGGTGCTTCACAATATGGTAAATTTAAATTTTTATTGCCTGAACTTTCACAGATAATTTTTTCTCCAGGTCCTCTTATTTATAAATTAAGGAATGGATTGAAAGATTTTAACAGTGAGGATTATTTATTACTTACAGGTGATCCTGCAATAATAGGTGTTGCATGTTCTATCGCTTCTGATATTACTAACGGAAAATATAACTTGCTCAAATGGGATAGACAAGAAAGAAAGTATTACCCCATATCAATTAACTTATACGAGAAAGGAGAAGTAAATGAGTGATATAAATTTTGAAGCAGATCAAAGAGAAGATCTGAACTCTGTTAATGATGCAAAGTCATTATCAAATCAAGTCATCAAGCTAAAACAATTAGAAGATGATCTTGTGCAAAAAGAAAAAGAATTAAAAGAACTGAAGAGACATATCGAATTAGTTTCTGGTGAGGTTATACCTACCATGATGCAAGAGATGAACATCTCTACATTAAAACTAGCAGATGGTTCTTCAGTTGAAGTTAAACCAGTTTATGGTGCTTCTATTACAGTAGCTAATAAAGAAGCAGCCTATACATGGCTTCGAGAAAACGGCCTGGGTGATCTTATTAAAAATGAGATTACAGTTTCCTTTGGTCGTAACGAAGATAACAAGGCGAGCGAATATGCAAACCTTGCAAAGGGTCAAGGGTACGAACCTGTCCAGAAACTAAAGGTCGANCCTATGACTCTTAAAGCATTGGTCAGAGAGCGTCTGGAATCTGGACAAGAGATGCCCTCTGATCTATTTAATGTGTTCGCAGGAAACAGGACCAAAGTAACAAGGAGTAAATAAACATGAACCAAGTAACAGAGAAAAAGTCTGCAGGTTTACCGTCAAATATGTTTGAAGGTGATGCAGCAAAAGGTTTGGGTACAATAGGTCAAGAAGATCTAGCTCTGCCTTTTTTAAAAATCCTTGGACAACTTTCACCAGAAGTTAACAAACGTGATGGTAAGTATGTCGAAGGTGCAGAACCAGGTATGATATATAATTCAGTATCTGGCGATCTGTATGACGGAGTAAAAGGTATTGATGTAATTCCATGCTTCTATAAGTTGGAGTACATTGAATGGAAAGATAGAGGAGAAGGACCAGGTGCACCAGTTGCAATCTATGATTCTTCATCTGATATCATGTCCAAAACAAAACCTGATGCAAACTATAAAGATAGATTACCGAATGGTAATTATATTGAAAAGACTGCATCTCACTTTGTTATAGTATCGGGGGATAGTCCATCGACAGCACTGATTTCTATGAAGTCTACTCAATTAAAAATTAGTAGAAAATGGAACTCTATGATGTCTGGTATTAAAATGAAGGGTGCAAACGGTATGTTTACACCGGCATCTTTCAGCCATATTTACAAACTAAAAACAACCCAAATGCAAAATGATAAAGGCACTTGGTTTGGTTGGGAAGTAAATAAAGTTGGACCAGTAACTGACAAAGGTCTTTACGATCAAGCCAGAAGTTTTAGTGAAAGCATTTCAAAAGGAAGTGTGAAGGCTAAACATGGTGAAGATAAACCAAAGGACCAAGCTAGCATTATCTAATTCTCTTGGAGAATGAGTGCACAGTGTGGGCCAGGAAGGAGACTGAGTGGCCCACATGGGACAGTTATGGAACAATATATAAAATTTTTTGATGGATACAGAAATGCTTATGGTGTAGCTGACTTCAATCACCAGGACTCAAAGATAGATCCTGAAACAGGTAAAAAGAAACCTGTATACAGATGGAACTTTGAAGAGCTTACTAATGAAATATATAATCAACACCTACAAGGTAAATTATCAATAGGTATACAACCATGCACAGAGGATTCAGAAGTTAAGTTTGGTGTAATAGATATAGATCCAAAAGACTATGCTGACTTTAACAAAAAAGATTACATAGATATTATTCAACAATACGAATTACCTTTATTACCAGTAGAATCTAAAAGCGGTGGTTTACATTTATTTTTATTTATGGATACCTTTACAGACTCTAAAACTGTAAAATCTTTTCTTACAAATTTATTATCTTTGTTTGGATTAAAACAAGACACAGAAATATTTCCAAAGCAAACACAACTAACAAAAGACAGTGAGACAGGTCAACTACGACCAGGACAATTTATAAACCTACCATACTTCGGAGAGGAGCGTAAAGCTTTAAACGTAGATGGCACACCATTTACACTACAACAATTTATGAAAGTAATTAGTACAAACCTGGTTACTAAAGAAAGACTGAAAGGAATTACAGAGGAAATAGAACATAAAAGTATGGAAGGTGTTGATGAAGAATTTACAGAAGGTCCACCATGTTTAGCAGCAATATCTAAATTATCTAAGAACGAAAACTTTGATGGCAAAGATAGATTTATGTACAACTATCACGTCATGGTTAAGATGAAATATCCAGACAACTGGCAACAAAAAGTTATGAATGCACCGGTAAAATATTTTGCAGGTGTGCATGCAAATGCGTGGGATCAAAAGTTTTTAAATCAAAAAGTAAAATCATGGAACAGAAGTTCTAAAGGTTACACCTGTACACAGAGTCCATTAAGTGAAAACTGTAAGAAAGGTATATGTGTTAAGAAAAAGTTTGGAGTCTTAGCAGGATCAAAAGGCTCTTATCCTGTACTAACAAATTTAAAAAAGATAGATCTAGATCCAGAACCAGAGTACGAGTTCGATGTAACAAAACCAGATGGTATCGGTACAGCTACAGTGCATTGTAAGAATGTAGAACATCTAAACGATCAACGTAAAAGACGTAATTCAATATCAAAAGCTGCAGGATTTTTACCACCACTGATTAAGAATGATGAAGAACAAACTGTCATGGATGCACTATACCAAACACAAAAAGTTGTACAGCCACCTGTAGGCACATCACCAAAGGAAAAACTACATGATGTAATACATGCAAAGATAAATGGACCAAAGGCAACAAGCGATGCCGCATTTAAAACTGGATCTGTATTGATAGAAGGTGACTACGCATTCTTTAAGTTTGATAAATTTTACGACAAACTAAAAGCAAAGAATTGGAAGTACAGCGAAGACAAAACTGGGCGTATGATGCAAGTGTTGTATCAGGAGTGTGAGATAGAATTTTTAGAACAAAAAAGATTTCCATCAAAAGAATCTGGTAAATACCACTCATCAACAAAGAATATAATACAAATAAATATAAAAGAATTTGAAGAAGTACCTATACATCACACTAAAACAAAACATAAGACGGATATAATATGATTAGTAGAAAATTATTCGGGCCTCCGGGAACAGGGAAAACAACTAGACTATTAAAGTATGTTAAAACATTTTTAAAATTAGGAACACCCATAGACAAAATAGGATACTTTGCATTTACAACTAAAGCTGCAAACGAAGCTATTGACAGGATGTTAGAGTATCACACAGCTTTTGAAAGAAAAGATCTTAAACATTTTAGAACACTACACTCTCTTGCTTTTAATCAACTTGGTATGAAAAAGGCACAAGTCATGCAGGATGAACACTACGAAGACATAGGTAGAAAACTAGGTATAGAAGTTACAGTATATTCTAACGGAGAAGAATCTACAGGATTTATAAATTCTGATAGTGAGTATTTTAATTTAATAAATGCAGCTAGAATAAAAAATATTACCATAGAGCAAGAATACAATACTGACATGTATTCACAGGACATGGACAAGAGATTATTAAAAATTATTTGTGATGAAGTACAAAACTACAAACAAGCGTTTCAACTGGTAGATTTTACAGATATGATAGAAAAATTTATTGTGTCTAAATTGTGTCCAAAATTTGACGTAGCTTTTGTTGATGAAGCACAGGATCTATCACCTATACAGTGGAAAATGTTCAATATTATCAAGGAAAACAGCAAATATGTTATACTAGCAGGCGATGATGATCAAGCAATTTATGGCTGGGCAGGCGCAGATGTAAAAAAATTTCAGCAAGAAATTTCAAAGAAAGACATAATTTTGCCACAATCTTACAGGGTTCCGCAAGAGGTACAGAACATAGCAGATAAAATATTAAATTTAATTCCAGACGATAGGAGAGTTAAAAAAAATTGGAAAGCTAGAGAAGAAAAAGGCACAGTAAATTATATTTATAGTCTTGAAGATGTGCCAATAGATGAAGGTAATTGGTTAGTGTTAGCAAGATACAACGACAAGTTAAACAGACTCAAACCTTTTTTAAAAGAGCGTGGTATATATTTTGAATACAAAGATAGAAAGAGTTACAAGGTAACATTGTTTAGAACAATTCTAAACTACATAAGATGGCAGAAAGGCGATGACTTATCTTTGTCTGAGGTTAAAGATATATTTGAATACACAAACACAGAAGAAGAATTAACAGAAGAAAGAATGTATAACTTAGAGGAGTTTGGTTATGATAAAAATATACCATGGTATGATGAATTTACATCTGACTATGAAGAGTGTTTATACATAAGAGAAATGTTAAGTAATGGAGAAGAATTGAGAAAGAGCCCAAGAGTAAAATTATCTACAATACATTCTGCAAAAGGTGGTGAAGCAGACAATGTGTTATTAATATTAGATAATACAAAAACAATACGAGATGCATTAGAAAAAAGTTCTGACAAGCAAGATGAAGAACACCGAGTATGGTATGTAGGTGTAACTCGTACAAAACAAAATCTATACATCATGGCAGCAAAAAAGGAGGACCAAGGTTATGACATCGAAAGTTTGGGATAAACAACACGGAGGATCACATTATCAAAAGTATAAGATACAGCCAAGTAAGTTTGTGGTTGAGAATGAATTGCTATATCCGGAGGGTTGTGCTATAAAATATATTATTAGACATCGTGATAAGGGAAAGAAACAGGATCTATTGAAAGCAATACACTTTATAGAAATGATAATGGAAAGGGACTATGGAACCAAATAATTACATACCTCATTACATGGGTTTGTTTACATGTTTATTAATTCTTTGTTATTTAATGTCATGAAGATACCTAAATTTGAAGCACAAACAGAATGGGTAAAACCTACAGAGTTTCCAGACTTACGTAAGGTAGATGAGATTGCAATAGACTTGGAAACAAAAGATCCTGATCTAATTAAAAAAGGATCTGGTTCTGTTATTGGTAATGGTGAAGTTATAGGTATAGCTGTAGCTACAAAACATTACAAAGGATACTTTCCAATAGCACACGAGGGTGGTGGTAACATGGATAGATCTAGAGTCTTATTGTGGTTGAAAGATATATTAGAAGCACCATCAACAAAAGTTTTTCACAATGCTATCTATGATGTGTGTTGGTTGCGATCAATGGGATTTAAAATAAATGGTGACATAGCCTGCACTATGATTGCATCAGCATTGACAGATGAGAATAGATTTAGATACGATCTTAATAGTTTATCATGGCACTATCTTGGTTATGGTAAGAACGAAGCTGCACTTGCAGAAGCTGCAGAAGAGTGGGGCATAGATCCTAAATCAGAAATGTACAAACTACCTGCTATGCATGTCGGTGCATACGCAGAACGAGATGCTGAAGTAACATTAGGACTTTGGCAAGAAATGAAAAAAGAAATTATTAGTCAGGATCTCGAAGATATATTTGATTTAGAATCTGATTTGTTTCCTTGCCTGGTTGACATGCGATTCAAAGGTGTACGTGTAGATGCAGAGCGAGCTCACGCAATGAAAAAAGAATTAATCTCACAAGAAAAAGAATTACTACATAAAATAAAAGGTGAAACAAATATTGATACACAGATCTGGGCAGCTAGGTCTATTGCAAATGTATTCGATGTATTAAGATTAGAATACCCACGCACAGAAAAAACAGCAGCACCATCATTTACTAAGAACTTTTTACAAGAACACAAACACCCTGTTGTAAACATGATTGCACAGGCAAGAGAAATAAACAAAGCACACACAACATTCTTAGATTCTATTCTACGTTATGAACACAACGGCAGAATACATGCAGAGATAAATCAATTACGTAACGCTGGGGGTGGCACGGTAACTGGTAGGTTCTCCTACCAGAACCCGAATCTACAGCAGATACCTGCTAGAAACAAAGATCTTGGACCTAAGATAAGGTCATTATTTATACCCGAGGAGGGCCATACATGGGGTTGTTTTGACTATTCTCAGCAAGAGCCTAGGCTGGTAGTGCATTATGCTTCTTTGTACAAATTACCATCTGTATATGACGTTGTAGATTCTTATAGCAATGACTCTAGTGCAGACTTTCACCAGACTGTTGCAGATATGGCTGACATACCTAGATCCCAGGCTAAAACGATTAACTTAGGATTGTTCTACGGCATGGGTAAAGCAAAATTGCAAGCAGAATTAGGGGTAACAAAGGACAAGGCTGCTGACCTATTTAATACATACCATTCTCGTGTACCATTCGTAAAACAACTTATGGACAAAGCATCTAACAGAGCACAGGATCGTGGGCAGATACGAACACTGCTGGGCAGACTATGTAGGTTTCACCTGTGGGAGCCTAACAGTTTCGGTATGCATAAAGCCATGACTCACGAAGATGCACTCAGGGAACATGGACCGGGGATCAAGAGAGCTTACACATACAAAGCATTAAACAAATTGATACAAGGATCTGCTGCTGACATGACTAAAAAAGCAATGTTAGAGCTATACAAAGAAGGTATAATACCACATATACAAATACATGATGAATTAGATATATCTGTAAGAGACGAATCACATGCAAAAAAAATTATTGATGTGATGGAAAATGCTGTTACACTAGAGGTCCCAAATAAAGTCGATTANGAACATGGGGACAACTGGGGTGAAATACATGGGTAAAAATTATGGCTTATTTAAATGCAAACATACCAGTGACTTATGCTCAAATAAGGAGGGAATATTTATATGACTTACAAAAACATCATGGCGAAGTTGAAGACTGTATTATCTTCGGCCTCAGCGCAATTACAGGTCGTTCGATCTTGTTTCATGCCATCATGGAGAACGGTGCAATCTTTTATCGCCTCCCAATTAGCGCGTTTATTCAACGTGGTTTCAAGGCAGAAGAAGTACCGAAAAGAAGACTTGATGAATTACAGCTCTGGAATTGTTTTAGCTATTATCCTTCTGTTCATTCTTTTGATATTCTAGACGGACAGGCAGGTAAATACATAGGCAAAGACAAGAAATGGCATCACGGTAAGTATCTATTTACCGTTGACTTTGCACACCCAGAGTCTAATATACTCGACACTGACCATTCAGAGATACCGCACGAACACAAGTGCGCACACATAATTGCATTAGATGACGGCAATTTTGCAGCACAACCAAACAACAGATGTATATGGGACATACCTTCTTTCACTGTGAAAGATAATATTCCTGATTGGAAAGTGCAGACAAATGAATGGAATGTAGAAGATACAAGTCAGTGGCGAACAGAAGACACAGACAAGTTCTTTTACGAGATTGAGGAAAAGAAAAAATGATAGGAGGTTGTTATGGACTACAGATTCACAGCAATACTGATATTTTTGTTATCATTACTGGCTTTTTGTGTAAGGCCGGTGGACCACACACCATTGAAAATAGAGGCAAAAGATATTATACTGCCTGAACCAAAACCAAAAAATGAGTAAGAAACCATTAAACATATCTGAAGAAGCAGCAGTGCAAATGCCGATGAAGACGGTTGCTAGTCTGATCGTAATCGTAGCACTTGGCACTATGGGCTACTTTCAGATTGTAGAGAGATTAAACATAGCTGACACTCGAATACAGCTAATGGAAAAAGATTTAGAAGAGAACACAGAGTTTAGAATCAAATGGCCACGTGGACAACTAGGTTCATTGCCCGCCGATTCGGAACAATTCATGATGATCGAGGATCTTTATAAGTCGACCGACAAACTAAACAAACATATAGAGTCCATGGCATTAAACAAAGTTAATATTGANTTTTTACGTAAACAAATGGACAAAGTTTTAGAAGACATTGAAAAATTAAAAGATGCAAACAGAGAATTTAAATATACAAACGGTAACGGACAATGATAGAAACTGTAGTAGCTTTGCTGATGTTTTGGGACGGAGAGATCAAGGAACACAGAATACAAGCAAACATGGCTGAGTGTTTACGTGCACGACGTGTTGCAGAACGTGAGTTTAATCCAAACATATCTTACAAATGCATACGTAGTGANGCAGAAACAGAGATCTACATGGGTGAAAAGAGTATNAAGAAACTTCACCTTAAATGAACAAGCCNAACAAAAAAAGAAATCCAGTAGCAAAACAATTGAGACATTTTAAAAATAAAGTGATAAAGAATAAAAGAATATATGACAGAAAAAAAATCAATAAAAATTCACACTGAGATAGTCAATGGCATATGTCCGACATGTGAAGAGTACACGATGTTGGTTGGTGTAACCAGAGACTTTTATAGATGTATGACTTGTGGGTCAGACCTGCAACAACATGTTAATGGTTGTATCAAATACATACCAAGATTAGAAAAAACAACACTACAATCTGTAGTTGACGGATACTTTGGCGATGGGCAAGAAAGCTAAGTTTGGTTTAGTTACAGCACCACGTCAACGGCCTAGAAAGCGACCGGGCAGGCACAAGAAGAGCCCTAATAAACATGAAAAAAGAATGGGTAAATTTAGAAGAAAGTAGTTGACAATATTTTATAGGATATTATATTATCATTAAAGAAAGGAAGGAAAAAATGTTTAAAACATTAATAAACGAGTTAAAAAGATATAATGATTTAAAAGAGAAAGAACTAGATCTTAGAATCTTAGGTCCTTTTGAGTATCAAGAAAAATGGGGTGTGTATCCAATACAACCAGTTACATCAATGGTACCGCAAGTAGTAGTGCAACCAACTTATGAACAGGTATCTACTTCACATGTATCTAGTTCGAGTAAGAATCCGTGGGTATCCGGTTACTTCTAATGAAAGATAAAGTAATAACAATAAAACCGAAAGGTATTACACAGAAACAATGGTCCATTCTATTATTAGAGTTAAATCTAATAAAAAAAGCATGGAGACCTTACGGCGTAGATATGCAAATGTCTGCACCAGGTTTGAAAAGAATACTTGATTGGGGTACAAAACGTTATGGAACTGATTCTTCTGAATGACGGAGTATACAGTCTAGTATCTGTTACAAAGAGCATGATGGATGGTGTACAATTATTAAGTGATGCTAATTGTTTTGATCTTTGTGATATACTAAGATTACATTTAACAACTTATTATGAGCATCCTGTTAATGCTCATGTTATGAAGGATGGCACAGGTGATTTATTTGGCTGTATTTGCAAGTAGCATACCACTATTGATAGCTGTTGCTATGCTGTGGATGTGGAATAAAGAGAGTTTGACCGGTGAGTAGGCGTCTATACAAAAGCTTCGCGCTAAGTCACTAACGTTAGCTATGACCTGAAAGGGTAGCGACCAAAGCCGGACGGGGTTCTGCAGAGTTCCTGAACGTGAGGATGCAGGCTCCGTATATGATTAGATAGATTCTGCTGGGGTGCAATAAAATTTAATATACATGCCATACTTATTGACTTCTTCTCTACCAATCTCTTTCATTTTTTTAAGAGATTCCTCATAGCCAAAAGTCAAGCAGTCGTATTTTGTTCTAAATGTTTCTTGCCAATCAAAAGGGGGCATGCATTCACCAACCACACTTGAACATATTATTAAACTTAAAACAAATTTCATTTGACACCTATTGTATATTATGAGATATATCCTATATAAATCTAAGAAAGGAGTATATGGTTTATGACTGATATAAGCAAATATAAAAATGTCTCGTTACCAAAAGAGACATACAATAAAATAGATCTATTGAGACAAGTTATTGTGCCTCAAATGAAAATAAGTAGATCACAAACAATAACATTATTAGTAAATGAGAAAGCGAAGAAGTTAATAAATGGCAGCAAACCTAAAAAAGCGTAAAGTTATCTGTTCTGTTTGTAATGGTAACGGTTTTGTCCGAGTCCCATACGAACAGGTCAAAGAAGAACAATGGGCTGATTGCAATTTTTGCAACAACCAAGGTGAAATAGAGGAGGATATAGACGATGATACTGTTCAAAGGAAGACTAACCATTAATAATAAAAAATGGAAGCAACAGTTTGCAGCGTGGACTTTGTATTACAGAAGTGAAATAGTTTATGCAATTGCAGGATTTGTTGTAGGAATAATAGTAGGGGTAATAATATGATTAGGTCTGAAGACATATCCTACATTGCAGGATTGTTTGATGGCGAAGGTAGTATTTATTACGCTAAGAGAATAGAAAAGAAAAAGAAACACAACGGCAAAGGTTATAGAACTTCCATGTCACAACGTATTAGTATGGAAGTTACCATGACTGATGAGTCTGTAATAAGATGGCTACACGAAGTATTGAAAGTTGGAACTGTTGTACGTAAACCTCGTAAAGGTTTACGTAAAGACGGTACAAAATATTTAATGCAGTGGAAGTGGCGATGTACATTNAGAGACGCGTATTACGTGTGTTGTTTACTTTTTCCCTACGCCCATACTAAACTAGAAAAGATACAGAAAATTATAGATCATTACGATGGTGTAATTATGAACACCAAAGTAGTAGATCTTGATGAGTATAAAAAATCTATGAGTTTAGAATGAGAGATGTAATATACATAGCAATCTTTGCATTAATTATATTATTATTAACAAGCTGTAGTTCTAAATTTGATAGTTTTGATCCTGCTACTTCTACGTTAAGATGGGTACTAACTAATGAAAGATAAAGAAGAAATATTTTATAACTATTATTTTTGGGGACCATTGTTATGGCGAACCAAAGTGTTAGATAAAGATTTAAAAGAGTTAAAAAAACTTTGTCATAAAAATAAAAAGAAAGATTTTAGAAAAAACTTAGCTGGTGTTATTGATAATGAATATAGCATAGATAAAGAAAAATTTAGTGGTATTATTAATAAGTATCTTAACGCTTACCTACATGCCTATAAAATGTATCACGCTAAACTAAATGTAAGTGAACTATTTGTAGAAACAGCGTGGGTTAACTATATGAAAAAAGGTGAAAGTAATCCTATACACTTTCATTTACCGTGTGATTTATCCAGTGTTTTATACATTGATGTACCTAAAAAATTAATACAAGAACAAAAGAATTTTATTGGCAGGGGTGGAGGACCGGGAGCCATAACTTTCCACAATCAAAACTCACCAGATCATTTTGTTGGTTCACATAGTATTGCACCTGAGACAGGTGATTTATTTATATTTCCAGCTATGCTTTGTCATAGTGTTGCAAGTTTTAAATCAAACGTAGAAAGAGTTTCTATTGCTGCTAACTTTTGTTTTAAAGGAGGTAAGTTTGAAACTAAAAGTAATCGATAACTTTTTAACTAAGGAACAACATGAAAATATTTATAAAGAATTACATGGAGAGTCTGGTTACTTTCCATGGTACTATGTCGACCATGTAAATGATAGGAGAGATCCTAAAGATAACTTTCAATTTGTTCATCAGTTTTACAATCTAGCACCTAATTCACAGTATTTTTATCTTATTCAGCCTATAATAGATAAACTACAGATGAGGGCTATTGCTAAAATAAAAGCTAATTTANTNATGAAGACTNATACTATTGTTAAGTTTGGTAATCATAGCGACTTTAGTTGGAAGCATAAATGGTGGACAGCTATATATTATGTAAATTCTAACAATGGTAAAACTATATTTAAACAGAGTAAAAAGGTTATTGCCAGCAAAGCTAATAGATTAGTATTATTTGATGGTAGGTTAAAACATTGTGGTACAAGTTCAACTGATACTAAGAGAAGGATATTGANTAATTTTAATTTTTTTAACGATGATATGGAATAAAAAATTTATATACCCGACATCAACACGGGCATTGATAGATGGTAAACGACACTATTCGATAAGTAACGAGAAGTTACCGAGTGTTACGACTATCTTACAGGCAACACAGTCAGAGGAGAAACGTAAAAGTTTAGAAGCATGGAAGGCCAGAATGGGCGTTCAACGTGCAGATAGAATCAGAGATATATCAGCGATGCGTGGCACGTCTATGCACACTTACCTTGAAGGGTACATCAAGGACGAACGGCATTTGGATCTCACAGCCTTGGGCCAGGAAGCAGGGCGCATGGCAGACGTGGTCATTCGATCGGGGCTCGGGGACCTGGAAGAGGTATGGGGCACTGAAGTAACCTTATACTATCCTGGATTGTATGCTGGTCAGACTGATGTTGTAGGAATTTATAACGGACGCGAAAGTATAATAGACTTCAAACAGACAAACAAGCCTAAACAACGTGAATGGATTGATGACTACTTCACTCAGCTAGCAGCTTACGCTATGGCCCACAACCAAGTATACGATACTAAGATACAATCTGGAGTTATTCTAATGTGTTCGAAAGATGGCTTTTTTCAAAAGTTTGAAGTGTCGGATCAAGAATTTCAAGGCTACATGCACACATTCTTGAAGAAAATAGACCAGTATTATAACAATTGTACCAAGGATAAACAAGGTGACGGTACAAGAAATGATTAAAAAATATGCGAAAACATTGGCTAATTTGATCATGTACCAATTGTATACACTTTTCTATATAAAAATAAAAAAAATTTTTTTGTTTTTTTTAAACCCTGGTACAATTGGTACAATTAAAAAAAGTGTTGTATACCAACGGTTATATGCTCAAATTTGTACCAAAGGTGCTTGGTACAATGAGGTACAATTGGTACAATTGTTAAAAAAGCTAGTAATACCAACGAAATAGGGGGTCGCGCGCATGATTTTTTATATTTATTTATTACTTATACAAAAAGGGGTATACAGGTCCTGATGAGAAGTCCTAAGAAATCTAAATACAAATCTGTTGTTATCAAAAAGAAAAGATATTATTTCTACGAGATCACTTGGGCCGATCCGACTGGTGATTCTGGGCATGCTACATGGCATGACTCGTTAGGTTTAGTTCCTTCTGTAATGATAACTCATGCATACTTGTTTGAAAAAAATAAAAAATATGTTTGGACTTTTGGTACTTATGAGAAAGACGATGAATTGTTTTCAGATAGAAATGTATTTCCAAGAGGATGTATAATTAAGATGGAGAAAGTTATTCTTTAAGAAGTTTAACATCATCCATATCAATCTTCTCAGCCTGTATTTTTTTAAGTCTTTTGATCTCTTCTAATTTTTCTGCCATAGTCATTTTATTTAAATCTCCATGGTAATGAGTCTCAGAGAATAGACCTGCAGCTTTACCAATTAAGTTTTCAAATGGAGCGCATTTATCCTCTTTGCCTTTGTCTTCTAGTTTTGCAGATAACCTAATCTGTTGGTTTAAATAGTTTGTGTGGTTTACAGCCTGAGATCTGTTTATTTGGTTACACTTCCATCTATAATATCTTTGGACCTTTGGGTTCTTCATCAGCTCTGAGCCCTCTCTATTGGCTCTTTTCTCACTATATCCAGCAGCTATTGCAGCAGCGGTAAATGTAGATCTACCCTGACGATATGCTAGAAAATCTACGAATCTACGTTGCATCTCTGTCAAGTCATCTGATGGGTGCCATGCGGGCTTTACCATTGGCTTTGGTCCTGGTTTTTCACTCATACTTGCAATATATATGTTTATAGGATATATATCAACCCACTTATGGTTATAGGTAGAACGTTACAGAAAGCACTAGAGAACTTTTTTAAATCTCCAGTAGTACAAGATGCTCGTTGTCAAGTGTTGTTACCAAACGGAGAATTTTATGATCTNACTGGTGCGAAATTACTTGAAAATAAAATTATTGGTAGTAAAGAAACTCACAGGTTAGTGTTCCTTTGTGAGAAAGAAAAGTCTAGGATGGGCAAAGTCATTAGAATAGTTTAGCTCTGAGGTACCCCAGCTGAAACCAGAGGCTAAATTATATGCAGATCTTAAAAAAAATATTACTACAATTTCGTGGATTAGGCTTGAAAACCGTAGCTTACTCGGCACTCCCGATATACTGGCTTATTCTCCTAACGAGCACTTTTTTACACTTGAATTGAAGGTGACATTGGGTGACAAAATTCGCTTTTCACCCCACCAGATTAGCTTTCACGTGAAACATCCTAAAAATACATTTATTCTTGTTGCTTGCACCCTGGATCGTGGGCTTGTGCGCTTGTACCCTGGTCATCAGATCCTGGAGCTTGTAAACTCTGGCTTGAAGCTTGAACCCTTGGCCTCCGGCTGGGACGCTTGTCGCCTGAAGCTTGAGAGCTTGTAAGCTTGTACCCACGCTTCTTAAGTTCTTTTATTCTTTGAGGTGTCCAGTAATACATTTTAGTGTTTACCGTAACAGACGTTAGGGATGGACCTGTCCCAGCACGCGCGACAGCTGCCGCATTCGTTGTTTTGTTCAGGGGCCGGGCACGTCCTGCCAGCCTGGCTGGTGACTGTGCTTGTCCATGGCCACTGCTTAACTGGTCCCTGGTTGATCATGTGTGAACTCATTCTAATAATTAAATTTGGCGGAACTTTGGCCGGGTCAATATCTTTTAAAAATTGAGCTTCACGGGTTGGCATCCAGTGCCTGGTCCCCGGTGTACGCTTGCACACTTCGAATATATTTTCTAAGTGCTTGAGACTTTGAATATCTCCTGAGTCATGCCACCTGAAGTACTTCTCACCTGTGATCAACACCGTCATGGCGTCGACCCATCGCGGATCTTCTAGAGCTTGCAGCCTCCGGGTGAGCGCGTCTTGTACATTTTTAAATCTATAGCGCCCTTTCAGAGCGTAACAGCCGGCACACACTGAGCCAGGGACCTTCACCAGCTTAGCGCCAGTCTTGCACGCCTGAGCCGGCAGGTTGTGAGCTGGTCCAGGCATCTTCGACGGCTTCGACAGCCCGCCGGTAATCTTTCTTGCTTCTTTCTTTAACATAATTTTCTCCTATAAAATCTTATAGCTTGTAGCTTGTAACCTGTCAAGCTTGTACTCTTGCTTGTGGCCCAGGTTCCAAGATTGAGGCCTGCGTGCTTTATTTTAATAGCCCGGGCGACTGGCCTAACTATGTATCCATAGCTTGAAACCTGGATGTGCTTGGGCGCTGGTGCGCAGGCGAGTCCTGTCCGAAAATCACCCTCGCGGTAGGTATTACCAGGACTAGCAACGCCGT
>FUFK010038777.1_pt1 | contig 58637 bp, 86 predicted proteins | sample 1021851 | NCBI WGS metagenome assembly FUFK01 (sample SAMEA51879418, study PRJEB19060) | metagenome
AAATATAGAATACTATTATTACCTGAGCCATCAGTTATTTGTTGGGCAGTAGATGTTAAAACTGTATTAGCACTTGTTTTTAAGAGCCCTACATACGTTACTGATATTTGTGTATTTGTTAATGTTGCCATTGACTTTTAAATATGTTATTAATTTTTCTATATTTTTTTTCTTTACCTTATACTTCATAATACCCAACCATTGAAAAGAGCATCTTTATCAGGATGTATATCATCATTTGTGTTGCTTGTATATTCTGGAAACAAGCTCTGATTAAAACTCATATAATCAATAAATCTTCTTGTATAGTATTCTGCTATGTCTCTGTGTTTTTCTACTAGGTAATCTACTTCTTCTTTACTTACACTTTCTGCATTTTCTGAAACGTGCTTACTGATACCACCATTTTTTATTTGATAAGCTGCGAAAGGTAGATAGTCCACCATAGCAAAATGAATTAACATAGGTTGTATAAAATCATTAACAAGGTTCAAATAATTACCTGCTAAACTACCTGCAATAATATCCGAACTTATTTTGTTGTATAGATCAGTACCTAGATAGTTTCTTATGTGTATCTGTTGTGCTATTTTGACAAAACCAATAAATTTATCCACATCAACATTGCCATCAATGATTGAGTTTCTTTTTAAGTCTATTGGTTTTATGAATAATGCAGTTGCCATATCTATCTATAATTTGGATGATGTCCGTTATTTGGCATATCCTTTGGTGCTACTTTTGCCTTTTTATGTCCTGCAGGTCTTGGTCTGTAACTTTTAGGTATGCTCTTGACTTCATCATAGTTTTGTATTTTCTTTTTCATTGTCTTAGATTTCAACCTATACAATACTTCACTAAAAAAATGTCCACAATTTACACCACCTTTGTATTTGAATAAATCGTATGATTTGCCTTTATGTCCAAATGATTTATTTACACCTGCTCTACTAGCTTTGTCTATATCCTCTAGTCTATAAACAACACCTCTTTGACTTCTAGCCATCATTATTCTACAAAACTGTCTTGATTTACCACTAGAATATTTTTGTGAATATTTATATCTTACTTTATAAAGTGATTTATCTAAATAACTAAAACCACTTTTTTTACTATCTATACTTTTCTTTTCTAATTGTTGTTCTTTACTCTCTATATTTTTATCTGCCCAAACCTCTATATCTTCATTTTCTGCATCGTATTCTCTAGCATCTACCTCTTCCCATCTATTAGAAATTTGCTCTCCTCTTAACTCATCTAATATAATATCAAACTCTTCATCTGTTAAATCTTGTTTGTAATCAGCTTCACAACAAACCTTTTCAGACAATTTAACACCTGTTTCTTCCTCTTTCGTTTCTTCATCCTCTACATTCTCCAAGTCTGTAAATTCAAGGGGTTGTAGGGTCTTAAAATAAAGATTGAGTGAAATCTTGTTATATGCCAATATTTTGTCAAAACAGTCTATCAATAAATGTTGAAAAGGTCTGATGACTGTATTGTCTAGTAATATAGATGCAGTCTTTAATTCATCTGCGTTGTTACCTAGTCCTGACTGGTCTTTGATACCAATAAGCATAGGAGATACAATACGATGTGCTACCATAATCTTTCTTGTGCTTTCTTCACTCAAGAACTGATATTGTTGGTGTGCATCTGACAATTGAACAGGATCAATACTTGCTGCCGTATCTGCATTGTCATTAAAAGCAAGAATGAATTTACCTGCATTACTACTACCAGAAAACTTTTGTGATATTCTTTGTTCAATAAGTTCTCTTTCCTCCTCATTTGGTACACCATTGTTGAAATTAATCAACATACTTGGAGACATACCATTCATAATATTATTCAAATGAAAATTACCTACTTCTTCTTCAAGCTCTGCATATTGCAAACCACCCTGATAATCTACAGGACTATAATAATGATACCCTGCTCTATAAGGTTTGACATACAATATTTCTATTGATTCGTTACTCTTTCCAAAAGCAGGTATTCTTTTTAGTTTGCTTTGTGGTTTGTATTCTGCCCAATCGTGAAAATAATAGTAAGCATTTATNTCTCCATCCTCTCCTGACTTTTCAGCTCTTAATGTTTCTACTGGGAAGTGTTCTACTTGTGCGATAGTATTTCTATCTTTTGAGTATATTATCTGTATAGAACATTGACCCATTAATTTTANATCATAACAAAGTTTTCTTATACAATCATTNTTAAACAAAGAAATCATCTTNGCNTATTCTTCTGGTTTTCTATTGCTATCTGTAGCATCTAAACCTTTTCCATAAATCATAGCAGAGATAGCATTTACAATNGCATTGTTTGTNGGACTGCCATTGTATCTNTCTATAAGATATTTAAAGTANTTGTTATCATCTCCGTACCCTATCCATTCTTTGTTTTTGTATTCAACAACTTTAGGTGTGGTGTAACTACTTAAATTTATAACTCTTAAATCGTTCATACTATTATGTAATCGTTATCGTGTGATCCTGATGTTTCATCAAATGTAAACTGTCCACTATTTATATCATAATGATTGTTGTTTGCTTGATTGATNGTTTGATCTGTACAGAATACNTTGTCTTTNTAAACAGTTGCACTACCACTTATTAAACTCATATCATANTATCTACCCTCTTTGAGTACAGGACTAAAAGTTGCAGACAATCTTTTAAAATTGCCGTTATCAGAAGCACTTACACTTGATGAAAATACTTCTTTGTTCTTGCTTGTATCTCTTAATTTTAAAGTATATGATGATGCGTATGTTCTTGGTATTACATCAATATTCTGTGCAGAACTACTCGTTGTCAAAACCTTCATACTTATATATCGAAATATAAAGGATATTTTGTATAGGTGCAAAAAAAAAGAGGACATAAGTCCCCTTTCTTTACTCAAAATACTAAAATTAATTTACATCAATCTGTGATCCTTGTGTTTCTGCACTGTATGCTGCCGTTGCAATAAAGTCTGGTGCTTCTGTTTCTTGTGAAACAAATGTCAAAGAGTAACCATAAAGGTCGCCCATTGCTGCACCATTACTGAATGTACCTGTTGTAAGCTCACATCCGTGATCTTTTCCCACTAATCTGAAATTGCCATTGTAATCCTCAACAATAATGTGAGGTCTTGATACTGCTAGTAATTTAATTTCTGCTTGAGTTTTCTCTTCTTGGAAGATCAAGTTCATCACTACTGTAGTTTCATAGAATGTCGTTCCATTCTCTCTTGATGATGTTACTGTAGTGTCCATTGTAGAGTTTCCTTTCACATCGAACTTCATAAATGTTGGTGTACCACCAAAGTCTGTAATCAAATCATTTGCGATAGTCAAAGCACCTAATGTACCGAAATCTGCAAACGTGATAGACTTTAATCCACCTACCCCTGATTTACAAGGTAACTCTCTTCCTTTTGTTAATGTACAAGCCATAATTTAAAATTTTATAAAAAAAGGTAAGTAGGCATATACCCCACCTACCTTTCTTATGTTAAACAATATTAAGAATACAATACAATATCAGAACCGATGCCGTGTTGTACTCCTGCACTTCCTCTTAANACNACTCTTACNTTTTGNNNNCCATCAATATCTGCCATATCAATTAACTTAACTTCTTGCCAGTCATTTAATAGACCTGTTCCGAAGAATAAGTTTGAAGATTCAGCAGCCACCATTTTATCTGCACCTAAACCTGGAGCAGTAAATAGTGGAATACCTTGAAAGTTCATTTCTGTTTTTCCAACGTGATATAACTCTCTATAACCTAATGCTGCTTGTGCTTGAATGTAAAACTTAGCTGCACTTGTAGGAATATAGATTTTTAAATCTTCTTTATTGTAAACTCCACTTGGAATAGCATCAACTACTTTTCCTAATTCAGCAATAATGTTTGAAGCTGATAGTGTAGTACCTGATACATCAACAACGTCGCTGTCTGCTGCTAATAATGCTTGGAAGCCGTTAAACTCTCCATTGTTTGCAGTAGCACCTTGCCAAATGTTTTGCTCTACTTTCTCAGCAACTTTTGCTGCAACTTGTGCAATTAAGAAATCAGAAAATCTTCTTGGAAGGTTATCGTATTGGCTAAAGCCCATTGACGCTGACTCCCAGTCTTGTCTNAAATCTTTTTTACATAGTTGTAAGTTTACTTGAAACTCCTCTGGTTGTAAGATTCTTTCTGTTAATGTAACGTTTGAAGTTGGGTCAAAGTCGCAAGACGCATCTTTTAAAATGCTATCTAATGCAAGTTTTTTGATAACTTCTTTAAATTTTATGTTGGGTTTAATTGAAACCCCTCCTTGTGATAATGTAACTCCACTCAATAGAGCTGCTGCGATATATTCCCCAGCAAACTCTCCTGCGTATGAAGTTGTTATACTTGTTGTAGTAGCCATATCTCTTTTATTTATTTAATTAATTATTAACTTGGGTCAGTAGCTGTAATTGAACCTGCTGAGTTTCCGATTCCCCAAACATACCATTTGCTACCATCAGACCAGATGTCGATAAAGTCTCCAACTGATTCTGCTGATGCAACAAAGTTAATTTGATCTTCTCCAGAAGCTGCTACAGATGCACCATTTACTACTAAAATTCCATCTATATTATCTCCTTCTGCACTATCAATTATGTAATTTGAAGTATCAAATGCGTTTGCTACAACAAATCTAAAGTTTAGTCCAGATTCTACTGCTGGTAATGTTACTGTTACACCTGCACTTGCTGCAAGTTCGTACCATTTACCACTATCTGCTGATGTAAGAGTAACTGCTGCTGATACTGCATCAACATCATTTTTAATTCTTACAACATCATTATTAACGTGTGTTAAAACTGCCATAATTATTTATTTTATTTATTTATTTATTATAGTTTCCATCACTCTATCAAGAGTAGATTTTCTTCTGTTTCCAGCGAATTTAAATTTCATCTCTGTTTTAGATTCTTCTGGACTGTGTTTCATAGGTTCAGCAGCAGGTTTAGATAACTCTTCTTTAAGAGATTCTTTTTCTTCTGCTTCACTATTCAAGACTTCTGTTACTGCAAGAGAAACCTCTTCTGCAACTTGAGAGGACATTTTTTCTTTTTCTTTGTCCTTGTGATCCATCATTTTATCAATATGCTCTTTTAATTCATCCATTTCTTTTCTGAACTCCTCTCTAGTAACATATTTCATTTCTTCCTTGTCCTCATCTTCTTCGTGTTCTTCTGCTTTGATTTCTTTGATGATACCTTCTTCTTCAACTACAAGAAGTCTATTATCTTCAAGTTCATATTCTCCAACAGGAAGAGCGACTTTCTCATCCTCAGTACGAATAAAAACTTCTTTACCTGATTCAAAAGCGTCTGCTTCCAAAACAGTTCCATTCTCTAATTTTAATTCAGCTAATTGAATATCAGATTCAGATAGCTCAACTCCCAATAGATTTTTAACTTGATTTAAAATTTCTGTTGCTTTCATAATTATATATCGATTTTTAAAATTTATTTTGCATTTTTACCCTGTTCTAGATACTCCATTTATAGTTGCATTACTGCCACCTTTCAAAGCACCTATACCTTGTGCGTGTAGTTCTCCTGTACAACATTCTATCTTGTATGTTAATTGATCTTTACATAAACAAGCTCTTCTGCCATCAATAGGACTTGTATAACTTGGTATATAATCTTTCATTACTTATTACTTTTAGGATGTCCTTTTGGTAGTAAGTCAAAGTCTCCTGTGTATTTAGGATTCTGTGGCCTACCATTTCTTACTAAATAGAGATACGCATTTACCCTCGCTTGCGCCCAAGCTGTAGGGGATTGTATTCTTGGACTATGTGATACATTGAAAGCACCTAGTCCTCTTTGAAATACTGCTTTTAACTGTCCTATTGTAACACCATAACCTAATTTTTCTTTATATCTTTTATTAAAATCGTCAGACTTTTTTTGCAAAGTTGCTTCATCTTTCTTACTTACTTTTGCACCTCTACTTGTAGAAGCATCTCCCTTTGCTGTACCCTTGCCTTTTGGACTTGGATTTGGTGTACCTGACTTTGGTGCTTTTGGACTTTTTCTTATACCTCCTCTTGGCCCTATCTCAGCCATCTTTACGCATTTATGTTTTTGATAATCTTTTTTATATCCCTTTGGACATTTATACTTTTTAAATTCTTCTTCTGTTAGTGCGTGTTTTTCACAAGGCATATACCAAGTTTGACCTTCAAAATCGTGTTCGTGTATTCCTTCACATCCAATATCTTCTGCAATTTTTTCAGCCATCTCTTTTGAAGCATAAGCTAGTCTATCCATAATGATTGCAAAGTCATCATTTACTTTTTCACTATAGAGTTCTAATTTGCCAAGTTCTTTTAGTTTTCTCTCTGCATATCTTTTACCTGCAAGTCCACCCCATAATAAATATGATATTGTACCACAGGCTTCTTTATCTTCTGGTTTATAATACTCTTCTGCTCTTGACAAAAACGAATACATACGAGTTACAGTTTGCTCTGATATTGCTCTACCTTGTGCAAGTTGTTGCGCCCTAATTTTACCAACATCAGTAGCACATCTGTTATTTACTTTTTTATTTAACTCAATACCTCTTTTTGCATTATTCTTTACTGCATCAGGATAGTCTGAGAAACTTTCAAATATTATTCTTTTACCACCTTTATATCTTTTGTCATTTCTAATTATACCTTTGACTTGTGATAAAAGTTCTTGTGCTTCTTCTTCCTCTATTTTTGCAAGATCGCTTATGGTTTGGTCTTTTGGTCTTTCTGCTTTATCAGCAAAATAACCTTCAATAGAGAAACCTTTTACTTTACCTGTTTTTACGAACTCTTCCCATACTTTGTCATTGTTTACTTTTACTGCACCTACCCAAGTTCCAACAGGATATTCAAGACCATACAAAGCTGTTTTGTCTTTCTTTGTATCTTCAACTATCCAACTCTCAACTAATGAAAGGCCTTTTAAAGTGTGCTTGTGTTCTAATGTAGAATTGTTTTGGTTGCCTTTCTGTAAATAAATTTGGGAGGCCTTTCTTACTGTATCTCGTGAGAAGTATATATAATATTCATCTTCTCCACTTTTCCTATAAATAGGTTTGTTTGGAATTAGTAAAGCTCCCAAAAGAATCTTTTTTTCTTTATCTACTTGTGCAAGTTGAATTACCTGTTCATTATTGAGTGCTATGAAATCTTCTTCTATTGCAGGATTTTCAACTATACTTATTGCTTCGATTCCAGTTAAATCTTCGTTATCATCTAAAATTAATTCAACTATCTTCATAATAATATATCGTTTATAATTAACTATTTTGTTTATCCTAAAGCACTTTCTTGAATTATGTTTCTTTCTAATCCTTGTGCCGTTGTTACGTCTCCAGAAACTACAAATGCCTTTACAGGTTTATTTGTTTGTTCTGCCAAAGTTTGTGCTAATTGATTTTGAGGGTCGCTACCAACAATATTGAATGAAGGTGCTTGTGGTACTACTGCACCACCCCCTACACTACCACCACCACTTCCTAGACCTGCTGGAGGTGTGGGTTCTGTTGTAGATGTAATTGATTTAACATTTGCTATACCTGCTGCAACTACTGCTGCTGCTGATATAAAGTTAAATGGTGGAGGAGCTGCTGATAAAGCCTTGTTTGCTCCTGCAAATGTATCTCTAATCGCTTGTACTATTGCTATTGCTTTACCAAACTTACTATTTTTACCTACTATTGTAGCAAGGTTACCAAGTGCTTGACTTGTAAGTTGCTCTTTAGATTTTGCTAAGTTTTTTTCTATTTTAATTTGATCTTGTGCATTTTGTTGTTGAAAAGCAAGTAACTCATTATTTGCATCTGCAAAGGCTTGTGTACCTTCTTTAAATTGGTTTCTTTTATTTGTAAGTCTTTCTTCTTCAATTCTTGCCTCTTCCAAAGCTACTTGTTGCACAGCTTCTAATCGTAAAAATTCTCCCTCTATTTGTTCAGCTAAAAATTGTTGTTGGCTAATATTTCTCTCTGCTTCTGCATCTATGTTTGATTGAGCTAATTCTTGTCTTTCTCTTTCTAAGGCTAGGTCATTTACTTTTTGTTCACTTAAGAAACCTGTTACTTGAGCCTCTACTGCTAACAACTCGTTTTTTGCTTCTTGTAACCTTATAAAGTTTTCATCTGATTGGTTTTTGTCAAACTGTGCTTGTGCTGCTGCTAAAACTTGTTCAGCATTTGCTTTCATTGTTGAGGCTTGTTCTTCTAAAACTTCTCTAAGTCTATTATTTGCAGCTATTCTTTCTTCTATAGTATTTCTTTCTTCGTCTCTTATCTGTCTTTGTTGCTCTGCTAAAATATCAAATTGTTCAATAAGGCCTTGATTTATTACTGTTGCCTTTTCAGCAGTTCTATTAAGTTCTACATTTGCCTTTGCACTTTCAAAAGTACTTTTAGTATATTCTTTTGCACCTTCTATTAATTCTATTTGTTGCTCTTTCACTTCAACAAATTTTTCGTCTAGTGCTTTTAATTCATCTTGAAGTCTTAAAATACCCTCTACATCTTTTGGTTGAAATAATTGTTTGAATGCTAACTGTGTTCCTTTAACAAGTTTTTGTAATCTAACAAATGCAGGACTTAGTAAAGTTTTTATGTTTTCAAAAACTCCACTAACTGCTGCTTTAAAGTTATCAAAACTTGATACTGCATTTATAACATTACCTACAATATCATTAAATAATATAGATAAAAATTCAGTTGCTGTATTGAAGGCATTTACTACAGTTTGATTCTGCATCACTACTTCTCTAAAAAACTCAAATGCTTTATTGACGGCCACCAAACCTAATGCACCTTTTAATATATTCTTAAGTGAAAAAAAACTTTGACCTGCTGATTTTGCATTTTTTTTAACATCATCTAATTCTTTATTAAATTTCTCAGTTTGCTTTACAGCATCTTGATTCATTTTTTTTATTTGCTCTTTCAAAGATTTTATCTCTTTAGCTGCTTGGTCTGTGTTTGCTTGTAAATCTATTATTACTTTTTGTGCCATTTTATTTCCTTTTTAAATTTTATGTAACCCTCTTTGAATGTTTGTGGCAAACTATATTTACCTTGTGCTATTCTGATATTCTCAGTTTCTCCATTTGCAAACTCCAATAGTTGTAATATACTTTGTAACATATTATATTTTATTTAATAATTCTAAACTACTCTCTCCTGTTTGTAAGTTTGTAGTTATTTTGTTTATGATAAATTCTTCATTTGCAATAACTATTGTATCACTTAGTTTATAATTTATAAGAAAACTTTGTGGAAGTATTGCTTTGACTTTTACTAATCTTCTGTTGAAACTAAATATGTCGCTTAAATAATTTCTATAATAAGTTTTAAATAATGTCTCCGTATCTATAGTTGGGATGAACGGATCGATTTCTGTACTAAAGTTTATTGTTTGATTTTCTGTAACCTCTGTGTATGCTATTGTAATATTAGATATATTGTCAAAATTACTTGTTATAACTACACTATTTGTAATTACATTATTTATTGTTGTATTGTTATTTGGTGCAACTGATACTGTTTGTGTTGTATTATTGCTATCAAAATAACTAAATGTTATTGTGCCTGATTCTGCAGAAGCAACTGTTAATGTAACATTGGAAGTACCTTGTCTAAAGTTTGTAGGCCTATTATATGTTGCTAAATAAGCAGGTGTACTTGCATCAATACCTGAGTGCATCATAATTTTTTGTGGAGATGGACTGCTTGTGTTTTTTCTTACAAACATCAAAGGATTTGCCACTACTGAATTTTGGTTATCGTCCACAAAATAACCGAAACCTATATTTGTACTAGCATCATTATTCTGGTCTGTAAGTCTTTCATAGAGTACTTTTTCAAATCCTACCTCAACTCTATAATCTTGACCTCTATTTAATCTTGGGTCTCTACCACTATTAGGAGCATTACTTGCTTTTACAGAACCATACTCTCTTGAATTTAATCTATCATAATAATACGATGCAAATGTTTTAGGTTCACTAAACTTAAATTCTATATCATTAAAAGGTACACTAAAATTACTTTCGCTCTCATCTATCTTAACAAACTCTGTAATATCTCTTGTTGTACCACCTGCATAAAAAGCGTCAAGTGTTTGCACCTTTACTTGGTCAAAGGTTGAACTATTTACATCATTATCTACAAATGCTGTCAAGTTAAATGTCTTAAATAAAGACGTAAGAAAATTAAGTATTTTCATATCAGGTATTTGTTCTGTAATATATATAGTATCTACAACTCCTGTAGGCCCTATTGTTTGTGGTTGTACAGAATAGGTTGTTGTACCTGTTGCTATCTCTTCAAGTATTTTTTGACAAGTAAGCACATAACTAACAGTAAGAGCTGTCTCTGTTGTTTCAATAACAAATTCTATATTATTATCTTCTAAAGAAAGAGGATCAACACTTTCAAATAAATGGTCTATTGTAGTTGCTGCTGTACCTGAAATGTGTTCTTGTTCTACAATAGTTTCGTTAGTTCCTGTCTTTCTTAATCTTACTGTAAAACTTTTTGTATTAACAGTAGGTGTTACTGTCCAAGTAACTCTCATTCTCTCTATTTCATCAAACTGAGTAGAACCTAATATACCTGTTTTAAATCTAAATATTCCTCCATCAAAAACAGGGGGAAAACCTGTAAAACTATGTGGAGGAGTAAGGCCACCTGTACCATCAAAAAACTCTATTACATCTCCTGTAAAACTTGAAATCTTGTCAAGCACTATTAAGTTTGTACCTGAACTATTTGAAGGTGTTATTCCTATGTCGCCTTTATTTCTGTGTAGCCACATATATAAATCTGCAAAGAAACCTGTCTCCTTAAAGAAATCATCTGTAAATTTTAAATTTATATTAGGGTCTTGTTCGATAACCTTTATAATATCTATAATCCTTAATGCTGGTTTAAGGTCTGTAAATTGGAAACCTTGTGTACTACTTAATCTTTCTGTTGCACCTGAACCTGTAGTGNTTTGTGAACCACATTCGTTAGTATATANGTTTCTTGTAAGCTGACTTCTATCTTGTGAAGTCAAAACACCTTGATTCAAACTATCAAATATAAATCTCTGTGTATGTGATATAAGAGGATAGATAATATGTGGTACTGATACTGTTTGGTCATTTAATTGAGTTACAAATGTTTCAACACCTTGCTTTACAGTAGTTGCATTATAATCGTGATTAAACTGACTAAAGTCTAAACTACTTAGTTTTCTATCTTTTACTCTATCTTTTAATCTAATAGTTTGGCCGTAGAATGTTATATTATAACTATCAGGTACATTGTTTTTTAATTTTACACCATTCATTACAATATATCCAGCTCTAAATGGTTTGTAATTTAATTCAAGTATTGCATCAAGTTTTGAGTTTGCATCAAATATAGCATCAGGTGTTGCATCACTTACTATGTCTCTTCTGTAATAGTGTTTAAATAATCTATTGTTTATACTACTTGCAGGAAGATTAAATGTTCTACTAAAATCTGTAAATACTTTTTCTATATCTCTAATATCTTGTATAGTTTGTGTAAGTGTAATCTGCTCATCTTCAAACAAATCTAAATGCTGAAAGTTTATATCAGTAATAAGATTTATTTCATCCCATTTTCTAAAAGTATTTTCCCAAAGAGTTTCTGTCAAATTCCATAAGTCAGGATTTGGCTGAGGACTTTCTAGTATTATACTTGGAATTGATAGGCCTACTTGATTCATTATCTAATTGTATTTATTTTATCAAATGCAAATTTAAAATTGATAGTATAGTTTGCTAACCTATCATTGAGACTTGTTTTAAATACTACTTGTTTGTCTTGTGGTACAACAGGAAGCTGCTGACTATCTTTGAATATCCAACATCTTGGAGACATCAATAGCTCTTCTATTACTTGGTTGTAACTATCATTCACATAGCCTGTATTTACTACTATGCTTTCTCTACTCATTACATTTCTTGTTTTGTATTGATGGTTGTTTATAGAATAACTCGCTCCTGTTGTTAATGTATTTGCTTTATATTCTTCTCTTTGTACATCAATACTTTCTATAGATTTTAGAAAAAAGTTTACTCTTTGCAAAGCACCAAATCTATTGACAAATGTTACAGGTAGATTTGTAAATTTATTACAAGGCTGTTCTTCTATCAATATTGTTTCTGTAGTGCCTCCTTTTACAATATCTACACTTGTGAGTGTGGCCGTGTTACTTGTTGCATATTCTATTGCTGTATTTGTTGTATCTATTCCTGTTCCTACAGTAACACTTGTAACTGTGCTTGAGCCATTTTTAAAATTAACTGTTGTTGCTCCTGCCAAAGTATCTGCACCTGAATTTACACTAAGGTTTGCTAATACAGGTATTTTAAGAATCTCTTGACTTTCTCTAAATATTTTATTGTTTGACATCAATACAGATGTGCTACCTACAAAACTACTTAGAGATACAGTTGTTCCACTATTTGTCTGTGTTTCTGTTGTAAAACCATTTTCAAAATAACCTACACCATCAAAGGCCAACATATTTGTTGTTACTGCACTTAAGTTTGACGATCCGTCATTTGGAGTTGCAACAGTCTTTACCCAAAGGTTTAGTCCATTGTTTCCAAACGTACCATTGAAACTATATGTGATATAATCTTTTATTAATTCTCCTATCTCAAATATTACAAAGTTATTGTTTGCTACTTCGTTTTTTCTAAGTGCATAAGTTGTACTTGGACTTGTTTGGTATGTTCCTGAATATATTGAAATTGTAAGAGTACAACTCGCTAATGATGCGTGTGCAACTTTTACATATACAGGACTATTTATGTTTACTTTATATATTGCCATCTTCTATTGTTTTTTCTGCGTCATTTACAAATGCTGCTATTAATTCTTGGGGTAAAGTTTTGAATCGTTTTTCAAAAGGTTTTGTAAAAAATAGACTTGGTTTTATTCCTCTATTGTAAATATTATTTGCTATAACATATCCCATTGAATCATAACCACCTTTAGCAAATTTTCCTGTTTTTCCTTGTCTAAATCTTATGTTTTTTGCTTTTGCGTACATAGACATTCTTTTTACAAAACTTGCAAAAGTTCCTCTTCTACTTCCACTACCAAATTTAAATCTTGAATTAGGTGCTTGTTGGCCTCTTATTTTTGCATTAGGCGATACTTTAGATGGGTCTTTACCTTTGACACCCTCATCTTGGTATAAACCATATTGTTCCATTAAAAAACTTAATATAAAACCTGATCCGTCAAAGTTTAAGTCAAGGTCGTAATCGAGAGAATTGTATAATTTTTTATTAAAATTTTTTTTACCCTTTGTCAAATTACTTCTTGATTGTTGGATTACATACTTTGCAAAACTATTTAATATGTCTCTTGTATTTTGTAATTCCATCAGCATTTACTTATATCATTCTCTATTAGTATATTCATTGTAGCTGCCCACCCTGCTAATTTGTTTTCAAATCTTTCATAGAAAGGTTCACAAGAAGGGTCTCCATCTAATTGGTATTTTGTTGTATATAAACTACCTCTTCTAAGTAACACTATAATTCTATTTAGTACGGCCAACTGTGTATTCAAAACATCTTGTTCATTATCATTTCCTACAAATATATCTGTCTCTGCATCTTTGTATTCATTTATCATATCCATAGCCATAATTGTAATATTAAAAGATAGTACTTGTTCTTGTGTAGTTACATTATTTACTATTATATGAGCAAGAGGAAATATTGTTTGTTTGTTCAAATCAATATCTGTTATATCTCCTGTTGTTACTGTATTGATATTGCTGTCGTTTAACAGGTTGTCTTTTATAGTTGTTGTTAGTTGATAAAACCCTCTTATACCTTGATTACTCATCTTGTCCTATTTTTTAATTGTTTAGATTCTAATTCGCTTTTCTCTTTCATAAAACTTAACATAGTCAAACACTTGTGTACATTTAGTTCAACGATATGCTCAAATCGTCTAATATCCCCCTGAGAGAGTGCAAAAATTGATTGATACCATCCCCATTTCTGCCCAAATTGAGAGACGGAGGTAAGGGTTTCTCCTTGTTCTGTTCCAAATAAACTGTCATAAGCCTCGACAAGTCGATTCCTAAACGATAAAAAAAAAGCATACTACCAAGTACAATATCCATTGGCATATCTTTATATACATCTTGACCTTCTGCTTTATACTCCTCTATGGTATATTTGTTTTTATAAGTGTTTATAATTGGCCTATAAAGAACTGCCATAGCTTTTTCTACTTGTTGCCATTTACCTAAATAGGTATCAAGATCAACATATTCTCCCAAAGTCATATCATCCAGGTTTGGTATGAAACCATACTCTACACCATTGAGTACAAACCTTGTTTTAATATGTGGCTTTTGTTCAAACATATCTGCAAGTATTCCAGTAATTCTATGAACGTCTTTTGCTTTTAATGTGTAGGCCTCTTTGAGACTTATACCACAAAATATTTCTATCATTTTAGATGCTAGAAAATTCTCATCTGTATTATCCTCTTGTATCTTGACAAACTTCTGATACTGCCATAATTTGATTTCTGACAAATCATTTGGTACAGTTATTTTAACTCTCATATATATATATCGAAATCTAAAGTGGATTTTTGACAAAAAAAAAGGAGGCCAATTTGAGACCTCCTATCATTCAGTTATTATGAAAAACTAAACTAAATATGTTGCAATTAAATTAAACAACTAACTAATTAACTGAATGTATACTCCTATATAAAATGCTAACCAAAGTAGTAATGCTTTTATGAAAAATTTAATGTGTTCCATTGTTTTGTTTTTTTATTATTCTCTCCATTTTTTATTAGGGTCTTTGTCATTTGCAAATTTTTCTCCAAATGCAAGTATCTCTAATTCTTTGTATTCTTTTTTTGTTATTTGTTTTGTATTTAACTTGTAAACAAGTTCTTTATACCTTAAATAATTTAAATCTATTGTTTTTAACATTTTGTTTTGTTTTTAATTATACTGCTAATATAATACTTTTTTGAATATAATTAACATTTTTTAATAAATATTTTATCTACCTCTGTTATCTTATAACATATTTACCTTTATTTGGCCTTTCTAATTGCATCATAAGTGCATATCGAGCTGCATCAATGCAGTCAGGATGTAGGCCTGTAGGTTTCTGTATATTGTTTCCTTCTTTATCTTTATCCCATACATAGCCTTGTAGTTCTCTAATTAGATTCTTCGATCTTGATGTTACATACACTTCATTTTGATTTATAAGGTTTATACCATAGATTACAGAATCTCTACCTTTTGTTACAGGGAAAATTCTATGGCCGTAACTTCTAATCTCTTGTATTGATTTGGGTTCTGCACTATCTGCGTATATATGTTCTAATGCTCTGCTATCAGTTATAAAATTACTTATGTCTCTATTTAACATACCTTTTCTGTAAAGCAGCTCATCAAATATATAGGCATTGTTCCATTTGTATAATCTTATGTAGGTTGTTGGGTCTACAGAATATCCAAAGTCAAGACCTGCACAAAGAAGCCTTGCATCATCCGGTAATTTATCTATTGACTTCCAGTCAGGAATACAAGCACCCTCTAGACTACCTATCTCTCCAAGTCCATATACTTTCCACCAATTAGCCCAATATGTAGATGTTTTAGCTTTTACTCTTGCTTTCTCTATTTCTTTCACTATTGACTTTGGTAAACTATCATTGTCTTTATAAGTAAGTGTAATGAAGTTTGTATCTTCTTGGCCTATCAATTCTTTATCTACCCAAAACAAATTAGTTGGATTATAGTCGAGCCATATATTACCTGACGTTCTTACAGCTAATTGTTGGTAGGCCTCAAAGCTAATATTGTTACACTCATTGATAAATAAGTCTGTTCTTCTTGCACCTCTTAGTTTGTCTGGTTGGTCTGTGCTAAAGAACTCTATATAACTACCATTACTAAATTCGTATTTTAAGATACTTCTATTGAACTTTCTTTCATCATACCTATTCAATACCTTAAGTATATTTAGAAAGTCTTTTAAAGCTCCTCTACGCAAGTGTGGTACTGATTCTGCAACAACGCTTATTTCTTTGAATGGATAACGCATACCATAATCTATCAAGATCATTAGTATTGCAATAGTCTTTCCTGCTGACGAGCCTCCTCTAATTATTCGTAGTCTTTTATCAAGGCCTCTAAGTTTGTCGAGTGCCGTAGTTTTGGTAAACATCAGTCTATAAATAACGGCATATCCTCGTTTATACTAATGTCCTTAGTCTCTCTTGGTTTGCCGTACCTATAACCCATATATAAATTCAAAGCTCTCATATCTCCTTTATCAATTAAATGTTTTAGTTTTTTTATTACCTCTTCATTGTTGATTATATTATCAAGTTTTTCTATGAGTTCTTTTTCTTGTGTTTTAGGTTTTCTACCTGCTCGTCCTTTTGTAGAATGGCCTCCATTATTTTTTCTTCCGTCCATAGTAAAAATTAATAAAACATTAATTAATTAATTCTGTTTATATCTATATATCGTAAAATTTAATTAATTTTCGATTGTTTCAAATTCTTTTTGTTCCATTGTATCTACCAGCTCTACCATAGTCTTTATACTTTCATCACTTAAATAATTTACTTTAAGTTTTATAAATTCTATCTTGGCCTCATTGTTTACATCTTTTATATTCTTTGTAAGCATTGTTAGCCACTTTCCAAGAGTTTTATTTGTAGTCAAGTATATCTCAAACATATTGAGTGCGTGTAATACTGATGAGTGGTCTGAGGTTTTTCCATACTTACGAAAGAAGTTTGCTATTTGTTGTAACTTCATCTTTTCATATTTATATAGTATGAATACAAGAAGCGATCTAGCTTCTACTACATCAGACTTTCTTGAGTTCTGAAATACATCTACCTTTGCTATTTTGTTTATTCTGTTTGCTATTCTTAATTGTTTATTCATATTATTTATAATTTGTGCATATATATTTGAGTTGTATCTTGGATAAATCAAACCACTCTCCTCTTATATTTTGTTTCTTATACTTTTTGTGCAGTATTGTTTCTATGTCATTATTGAATATTTTAATCAACTCGTAAGTAGGTTTCTCTGATTGTAATGTTTTTTCTCTATCAAGGGGGTTTGAAGATTTACCTATTTTATAATATCCTGTATTTTTATCTTTTAATATATATGTTTTTTGTTTTATTTTTTTATAAAACGAGTTATCAATATTTTCTCTAAAATAATTATGTCGTTTATCTGTTTGTTTTTTTGCATTATCATATTCTTTTTTAGTTTTTTTTAAAACTTCTAAATTATAGTTATAGTCTTTTTTAAAATCTATACCTATATATTTAAATAACGATATTAAATCTTCAGAATACCTTTTAATTTTTTTGTATGGTATTTTTAGTATATCTTTTGCACTTACTGTGTACCAAAGGTTGTTTGACCACCCATAAGAATCTATATGAACATCCACTTCTAAATTATTAACAAAAATCCAATTCCAATATTTACTAAAATCATTATAATAATTATAATACTTACGATAACCTTTTCCAAAATACACTCCTTTAATTCTTTTGTCTAATATTTTATAATTACCTAATATAGAATGTGCATTTACCCACTCATTATTGCTGACCTTTCCAATACAATCTTGTGTGCAATAATAACTGGGTGCTTTAAACTCGTAATTTAATCCAAGTAAATTAAAATCCAGATATATTGTTTTTTTAGCGACTTGATGATATTTATGAACATCATAACCTCTAATTGTTCTCGTGTATCTTTCCCCATCTTTATAAATTACATCAACTTTTTCTGTACGAAAACTAAATAATTTTTCAGGAATAACTGTGATAAGATTATCTTTTACTATAAATTCATTCTTTTTTATTATGTTGTTTATTTGATCAGGAAAAATGTATTGTTTCATTTCTTTATCTATAATTTCCAAGTATTCAGAAAATTTGTAACCTTGACTTTCTAATTCTTTTACTCTGTTTCTAAAAAAATCATCTGAGTCTATTTCTTTTATTATTTTTTTTTCTGTGTGAATTTCTTTCATAATGTTCCTTGTATTATATAATTATCTAAGTCATATCCTTCTATAAAAAACTTCTCAAATATTTCAAGAGCTTCCATAGTTTTTCGTTCTCCCTCTGCATAAAATTCTTTACTACATTCCCATTTACCAATATCTAAACTGCCTTTGTCTATTACAAGAAAAGTAAAGTCTTTGTAACTAACATCATATAATTTACAATATAGAAAGCATTGTATATCATAAGAATATTTCTTTGCTGAGTATGGGAAACCTTTTATGTCAGTTGTTGTTTTTATATCTACTATTCCTCTACTGCTTAATACATCTGCTTTACCTCTAAATGGGTAACCTAATATTGTATCTATTGCAGGTACTTCGAATTGGCAGTCTGTTATGAATTTTAAGGCTTGTTCGTTTCTCAAAAAGGCATCAGCTATCTTTTCTGCATTTTCTTTTTCAGTTCTTGTATATACCAAACCATATTTTTCTTTTGCTTCTTTATATGCCTTTGTATTTTTGGAAGATACATTTACAAATATTTGTTCTTGGAATTTATCAGGTTCTAATATACTTAGATGTACTAATCTACCATCTCTCAATGGCTGTGTTTCTGGACTACCATATTCTGTAACAAACTTGTATGTTTTTGGACTTGACAATAACAATTTTAAAGAAGAGCTGCTTAATACAAGTCTAGCAAGGTCTCCATAATAAAAATTATCATCTACCATTTTTTCTAACAAGTCTTTCTTGTTGTATTCGTTTCCGTCTAAAAGTTGTATCATTCTCTTGTTTTTTGATTATTATATTTGATTCTAATTTGTTTGTGTACATATACATTACATTCAAACATTTTATAAAGTTTCCTATTTCTTTTTTTCTTTGTGGTTCTGCTGATTCAAATGCTTTTGTCATAGCATTACCAATATAGTTGAAAGCTAATTCAAACTTTTGTTTTTCTTTTATATCCATACTTTCAGAATTACATAGCTACCAATAGATATTGTAAATAGTATAAGTGCAAACTTTAAGGTTTGGTAGGTAACTTCTTCTTTCTTTGGGTTTCTACCTTGATTGCTTCGATATTGTCTTTGTTTTTTCATATTTATAAATGGTTTGGTGCGCCATGCGCACAAACCTAATCTTTTAACTTAAGTAATGTCTTTCCAAATCTCCAATTAAAAGGGTCAGTAATTTCACAAAAAGTATAACCTTTGCGCTTCATTACAACTTTACCTTTGTGGATTCTGTCATTATAATAACATTGAAAAGAATCATTGACTTTTAAATTGTTTACTTTTATCATACTTGCAATATAGTGAAAATAATTCACATTTGAATATAACTATGATTTATGTACGATACTTGCCATATCTTCTGTAAGTAAATATACTTTCTTAAGCAACTTCTTTTTTGTCCATAAGGTCGTATCAGGACAATACAATTCTTTTACTTTTGGCATTTCTAAATAGTTTATCCAATACAAATATGTTCCTTTAGGGTCGCTAACAAAATAAAGTTTTACGATCTCAGAATCCATTTCCATAAGTTTATCATACTTATACTTTTCAAGAAGTTTGTCTTTGTAATATTTGTTTCTAAATTTCATTTCCATAACGCACTTGTGGCCTTTTGGCGTAAGACCAGATGCGTCATAATGTTCGTACTTTCCTTCACTCCATTTCAAATCCCATCCTTCAAACTCGTTGAGGAATGATACTACAGTTTTTTCAAACTTATTTATCGTTTCTATACCCATTGTCGTAAATAGTATTTATATCACTAATCCATTGATTCCATTGTCGAGGTGTACAAGAGCAAGGTATATAATAATCGTGTACGAAATACTTAGAATGTATTTTTGCTATTAGTACTTGTTCCTCTTTGTTTATACTGCTACTATTTACAGACTTGAATACAGTCCATCTGTCGTATTCTTTTTTATTTAGTTTCTTCCATTTTGTCGCCATTTCTTGATATGTTGTTTAAGTATTCTTTTCTATCATCACATCCACAGTCATCATACCCTAATTTATTTGCTATCCAAGTAGCTATTGCTTTACCTTTTCCAAATGTAATGATGTTTATTATATATTCTAATTTGTCTCCTAATCTCATAATAGTTCTTTAAGTTTTGATTTTACTTTATTGAAAGTATTATAAAGTGAGTAATAAGATATATCTGTTTTTCTTGAAAGCTCACTTATGCTTATGCCTTGCTCATCTACAATTTCATATACCTTTCTATCGTACCAATATATTTCCTTAAGTGCATTTTGTATTTTTTCGTATACCTCTACATAATTACAAGAATCTTGTTGGGTAATTTCAAGACCATTAAGTTCTACTAAAGTGTATTTCATTTTCTTTCTAATCAAATCCACATATAAACCTCTAAGTATTCTGAAACAGTAGTAATAATTTATGTCATCTCCATAACTAAAATCAATACCTCTCTTTGTATTTCTTATTAGTAAGATGTATAGTTCTTGAACAATATCTTCTACCTCTGTATCTTTGAGGCCACCGAAAGACTTAGTTATTTCTAACCATTTGTCGTGTCTATCGTATGCCTTTTCTACAGGTGTTTTCAAAATGGAAAATTAAGTTGTTCTATTATTGATTTATTTATTATGTCTTTGTCTCCTAACTTATAACCTACATTGTTAGGTATGCTTTGTAGTAATAAAGGAGAATCGAAAGGTGTAGGCTTAGTGCCGGTATCGTGATCTTTAATTTTTTTTGAGTGTATTTCTGTATATATCCATCTTGATTCGTGCTGCGTTAATCTCGCAATAGAATAAAAATCATCGCACCTATTTCCAAAAACATTTCCACCCTCAACGTCAGAGATAGCGATAGGAAGAGGATGTCCAGCGAACTCGTGATTTGCTGGGTATCTTTTTCTAAATGCTTCTGTTACTGAGTGCATAATTAACCATAGACCTACATTGTATTGTTTGACAAATATTCTAAAATCTGTCATACATTCATATAAATACTCGTAAGCATTACTATATTTCATCATACCTTTATTCTTTCTTAAGCTGTTTATTGGATCGACAATTAAGCAGTCAAACTTATATTGAGGATAAACAACTTCACATAAAGATAATAAATCTAAGTAATCATAGTTCTTTTCGCAGTCAATAAATTTAAAATGATTAAATATAAATTCTGAATGTTTTTCTAATTCTTCTGATGAAATTTTGTTTATAGGTTTGTAAGATTTGAACTCTATAAGTTTTCTTATAAGGCCATAAGGTTCATTTTCGGAACTAAATACCAAGAACTTAGTTTTATGTTTCATAGCAAAGAGTAACATAAAATAAAGTATGATAGATGTTTTTCCTACGTTTGCGTGTCCTGCAAAGCAAGTTACATTTCTTTTGAATCTTATTACATTATCTATTTCATCTATGCCGATTCTTGGAGCTTCTTTGAGTAGGCCTTGTCTTATTTTATCTACCTTATCTAATTCGTCTCCAAAGTTTATTAGCATTATTCTTTTTGTAATTTATCTAATTCAAATTGTAAATGATGTATTGCTTTCTCTAAACATCTATTAGGTGTTTTGTGTTTTCTATATGCTCTAAGTATATAAGTACAAGCAGTTCCAAGATTATAATTAAGGTCAAAGTTTTCTACAACTTCACGAGCTGTATAACCATTCTTTCCATTATAATACTCTGGTGTTTTTGGCATTAGAAAGGTAATGGGTCAGGTTCTACTCTGTCAGGTTGTTGATCTTGTAAAGTAACAACTTGGTCGTGCTGTATTCTCCATCCCACTATTGTATTAATATATTTGGTAACACCTTCTTTATTAGTCCATTCTCTGCCTCTTATATTAATGTTTACTTTTGCTTCATCTCCTACAGAAAAATCATTTAGTAATTCACAGTTTTTTTGTTGAAAAGCTATTTGTATTTTTTGAGGATATTTTTCTTTTGTTTCAAGCAGTATGTTTCTGACCTTAAAATCATTACTACCAAATGTTTTTGTTTCTTCTATTTCTTTTATGATTCCTATTAGTTCCATATTAATTAAAAGGTTTTTGTTTGTCAAATAAATATACTGCTTTTTCATATAATTCGTCAAGGGAAATTTTATCGCCCTGACCTGAATATAATGTTGCAACTACATTTAGTCTATTACCAAAATTTATTTCATTTTGTCTTTTTTGGTCAGCAGTAACGTAAGATTCTTTGTTTGTAGTTGTTTGTGGTTTGTAGTTTCCGTGCATAGGTTGTACAATTTTTTTTATTGCTGATACTTTTGCATCAGCTTTATTATATTCAAACTCTACGAAATCTCCTTCCTTTACTTTCAATTCGTGAGGATTATAATATGTTGTATTTTGTATATGCTTAAAATCTATTGTATATATTTTCATAATGATAGGTTTATTTGTTTCCCTATCTTTAGTAGGATATTGTCCTGTTTGATTTATTTTTGTGATTGTACCTGTTTCTTTCATTGTTTTATTTTAAATGTTCTTCTAATTGTCTTTCGTTAGTAATTTTGTTTTTATTCATAACTAATCTGACTTTTATTTTTAAGTCTTTATTTTCACTTTTAAGTTCGTTGTATAAATTTATTAAAGTATTTACTTTCTTGCCTAAAAGTTTTATCCTATTGTTTAGTTCGTCTATGTTAGCTGACATACTCTTTGTTTTGTAATTTAATAATAGTATCTACTTTTTTAGTATCTACAATACTGTCTATATGTTGTATTATTGATTCTAAAGTAACACTTCCTCTTTTATATTTTTTTAAAAAAGATGTTAATAATGCTATTTGAAATTCATTCATAAGTTTTGTTTTTTAATGAGAATCTAAATTAATTAAAAAATGTGAATAAAACAAATCATAATACCAAAAAAAAGGGGAAGAAATTAATCCTCCCCTAAAAACAAAACGCTTACCGAAGGTGGTAAGAACTCACAAAGATAATCTTTTATTCTCTATCTCTAACAATTTTTTATATTTTTCTACCATCTCTTTTAGATCACTTGTAGAATATTTTATTGTTTTTTTTGATTCGTTATATAGATGTTTAGGGAGGCCTTGTTTCTTTTTTTCTAATGCAAGACTAAAGACATACTGCATACCATATCTATATCTATTGTCATATCTACTCTGTGGCCATACATTGTCCTCGTGCCACCTTGTACTCATTTCTTTACGAGATATAAAATGTCCTGCATCTACCTCGCTATAGTGATATTTTTTACCGGAAGTAATGCAAGTTACATAACCTCTTTTATCTGCATTTTTTTTTCTTATGTATTCTGAGAATATAGTGTCAAGTTTTTTTATAAGACCTTTACGAGATATTTTTCTCATCTATCCATAGCTTGTAGTAAACTATTACCTAGTCTTTCATCTAGTTGCTTTATAGCTCTGTATATTATTCTGCTTTGTTTTTTTGCTTCTTGTCTTTCTGTCTTTGTAGAATCTATACCTAAGTTACAATATATAGTAGCATCCATTTCAAGAAGTCTATCTATTTTGTCTCTTATTGATATTGAAGTATAGCCTAGTATTTTTTCTATAACATATTGTATCATATTACAAATATATTTAAAATTAAAGAAAAGAAAGAAAAAGTAAACAAAAAGAAAGAAAAGAAAAGCCCTACCAAGAAAAGAAAATAATTAAAATACCTGATCCAAGTGCCTTCCAACTTTATTAGGTTGCACAAGTTTTGCTATAAGCAAGACAAATATATAATTATTTTTTTAATTTGTATTTTGTAAAAGAAAACATATCAAACACAAACTTTACTAATGCTATTAATAATATAACTGTAAATATGTTTATATGTGATTCTCCACAAAATCCTAATATATGTTTTATTGTTTCCATTATCTACCTTGACCTCTATATCTTTTTTTGTAGTTTTTACTTTGCTTTACTTTACTCATTTTAGTTTTTGAGTGTACACCTTTACGTTTTCTACTTTTAGATTTATATACATTTACTTTTACTTTTCGTGCCATTACTTGTTACCTTTAACTGCACTACCATAATAAAAACCAAAAATAGATAATACTATACCTTGACTTATACCTAAAATATTTATAAATACTTCCTTGTTATTCTCAGGTACTTCAAGATAAACTACAGCATATATCATAAAACAAAAACTTACTAAACCAACTACACCTGTAAAAGAGTGCATATAATCAGTCTTTCCTGTTTTAGCTATTTCTATTTCTCTTTTTCTTGCACTATCTCTATCAGCAACTTCAAGCTCGTACATTTCTGTTATTTGTGAATGTAACATTTTTTTATCTTCTGCTGATATATTTTTGTCTTTTGAAACTAAATTTTTAACAATACCTAATACACCTGCATCTGGTAATAAGTCTCCAGCTACACCTAATATATTTGGTGCTATACCTCCAATAATTTTACCAAGTTTAGTTTCTTTAAATTTTTTTTTAGGCTTACTCATTACTTATTAATTTATATTCTTCTTTAGCGTCATAAGACGGACATTCTTTTTTATCTGTGAAATCTTTATGGCCATATACTATAGCTTCTGGGTGTTTAGCTTTGAGATCGCAAAGTAAATTATGTATGGCCTCTGTTTGTTCAGGTGTTCTAGTATCTTTCCAATTTTCCATATTTTTATCCATACCACCAATATAACAAACTCCAATACTATCTTTGTTATGTCCTGCAACGTGTGCGCCTGATTTTTCTACAGGCCTACCTTCTTGCACAGTACCATCAAGTTTAATAACATAATGATAGCCACAGTCTGACCATCCATTACCTTTAACGTGCCATTCTCTTATATCTTCTACATCAAAGTCTTTAAACTCAGGTGTAGCTGAACAGTGTACTATAAGTTTATTTATTTTTCTCATAAGACATCAACTAAAATTAATTTGTGCTAATTCTTCTAATTGGTGTTTTATCGTTTATAAGGTCTTGTATTTCTTTGACAGGTGTATCTATTGATAATGAGATACCACCATCATACTTACCTATTAAACTTCTGTCTCTATAAATAAATATTACAGGTACGGATTTTATTTGTTGTTTTACACTTGGTTTTTGTTCTTCTAATAATGCTGTTACTATTTTAGCACCTTTAATTTTGTTAAGGTGTTTATAATCGTTTTTATAGTTCCAACTACTATTTATATGTAAAACTGTATATTCTTGACTGCTACCTAATGCAAATGCAAATAGTGCAATTAGGACAAATATCTGTTTCATTTCTGTATAATTTCATATAGTTTTTCATCTATTCTATCTAATTTTTCTGAGTTCTCTTGTACTTGTTCTGCTGTGTTTTCAATAGTCTCCCTTATAAGCTGGTCTTTAAGGTCATACTCTGTCCTTGTAAGTTCAGGTTTTGGTAATTCTTTTGCGAGTTCTATCTCAGCAGTTAAGGTAAAATATAAACCAGCAAGTGATATAGCACCTGCTAAAATTAAACCTATTGTCTTTAAATCAAGTTTTACTTGAGTTTCCTCATTTATTACTTTGCTCATTGTTTTCAATTTCTTGAATAGAGCCATCGTTCAAATCAATATTGACCTTGCCATATTTACCTTCTAACTTTTGCATATATTTATTAAGGTCTTTTTGAGTTTCTAAGTTTTCTTGCACAAGACTATTCATCTCTGCTTTTGATATTTCTCTTTGCTCATACTTTTGACCTATTGCAATATAGTTTTTAGTTTTACTATCAAATGAATCTTTGATGTACTCTAATTCTGATTTTTCTAATTTTTTACTCATAATTTTATATTTTATTCAAATATAATAAATTTACCATTCTGGTCGTAATACAACATCAGTTGGGTTTTCAAGTTTACTAATTTGATCTGACAAGTTACTTTTCATAGAATCTACATCTAATTTAGCTTCTAACCATTCTATCACATCAGATTTTTGTAAATCATCATACTCAATAAAATTATCTTTGTCATACTCAACACCCATAGTGCCTATCATACTAACAGAATAATCTCCTTTATTTGCATAATAGCCCCAATGTATATTATAGATAACATTACTATTTTTGTCGTGTTCTACCCTTGCATCAAGAGCATTAACTACCCAGCTATAGTTTATTGTTGATTTTTTTGCTTTTGCCATAACTATTTATTTTCTAATTCTTGTACTCTTTTTTCTAACTCTTGTATTGATTTAATTAACATAGGCACAAAAACAGAGTACTTTAAGGATTTGTGCTTTTCTTTAGTTTCAGGGTCAGTTACTTCTTCTACAAGACTTGGAAATATTTTCTCAACATCTTGAGCTATCATACCAATTTGTTTGTAATCTTCTCCTTTATAATTAAAGTTTTTGACCTTTAATTTTTTAATATCCTCTAATTTAGGTGTTGCATCTACAATATTTTCTTTTAAATTTTCATCTGATATTTGACCATAACTGTTATTTGAGTTTTGTATGTTACCATTTCCGTAGATTATAATTCTATTTACTGCACTTGTTGCTGCATCAGTTTGACCAACAAAATGATAAAAGTCCGTACCTGCTGCTTTATTCGTTATACTTAATATACTTTCAACTGTTGTAGAAGCGTGTTGTCTTAATTTCAAAGGTACTGTTGTAGAGGAATTAGCAACTGAATGTAATTTCGCTGTCGGACTTTCTGTTCCAATTCCTAAGTTCCCATTAGCTAAAAGATTAACTAAAAAATCATTACCATAAAATCCAAAGGTTAACTGATTACTAGTTGAATTATCCCCTGCATATTTAAACCCAATATACGCTTGATTATTTAACGCTTGTTCTTTACCAAATAATTTTATTATAGTTTTATCTACTGCTAAATTAGGGTAAACAACAGACGAAACCCAATTAAAATTTTGACTTCCTGCTGTAGCTTCTAGCTTTAGCATAGCGTTTCCATCTGCACCACTACCCGCAATATTTAAAGGTGCTGATGGTGAATTTATGCCTATGCCCACTTGACCTGAACTATCAATACGGACTCTTTCACCACCACCTGTATTAAAAGCTATTTCATTTGCTGCAACTTCTGTAATATAAGTATCATTACCACCATCTAAATAAATTTTTCTTGTAGCTTGTAATGTCAAATCATTGTCGAATCTAACCTCACCAATAACGTGAAGTGGCTTAGCTGGTGAAGTTGTTCCTATGCCTACCCGTTCTGAGCTGTCAATACTAACAGCAGTATTATTGTTAGAACTTCTTAATTGTAATAAATCATTGTTATTGTCATAAATTATACCACCTACTATTTCATCTGATTGGTCTCCCATATAAATACCAGCAGTTCCTGTGTCGCTAGATTTAATAACTATTACACATTCATTATCATTTTCATTAAGTACTAATTTTTTTGATGGGTTATTTTCTCCAATACCAATATTACCTCCAGCACTAACACGCATTCTTTCTGTATTGCTAGTTTGTAATCTTAAAGCTGCAGCATCAGTTGTTTGTATGACAAAATCACCTGTACCTCTATGTTCTATTACTGATGAAGCATTTGCTCCTGTGTTACCCCTTATTATTCTTAAACCAAAATCAGTATATGTAGCATCTCCAATTAAATCAATATATGCAAATCCATTTCCTGTTCTTGAATGACCTATTTGTAAATAATTTTCAGAATGACTTTGTCCGTTACCTATATTTATAAAATTACCTTCTGTATTAATTCCACCTGCAAAAGTTGAGTTTTGTGATGCGTCAAGTGTCAAAGCTGCGTTTGCACCATTAGTTTGAAATATTAAACTGCCACTCGACCCTCTTAAAAAAGTATTTGTATCATCAGCACCTAATAATAAATTAACATTATTTGTTGTATCTAACAATTTAAATAAAGGAGTTGCAGCTTTGCTAATAGTAACATCTCCTGTAAAAGTTCCACCACCAACAGGAACAAAAGAACCTGCACCTGATAGTGTTCCACTTATAGTTAGATCACCTAATTCAACAGGCTTACTAAATATATTTTTTTCTGCGCCACCATCTATTCTAAAATACTCAGTATCTCCACCAGAACCATCATCGGTTGCAAAAGTTATATCTTTATCATTAGATGTGTTTGTAAATTGTAAATGACCTGCTATACTTGTTATTTGAGAATCTGTACCATTATGTTGTATTTGTAAATACTCTCCTGCACCAAAATTAGCTTTTTTACCATCCCCTAAATTTATATTCCCAGAAAAAGTTGTATTGCCTGAACTATTTAAAAGTATATCAGTATTTCCTTGTCTGCCAATTCTTAAATCATCTTCGTAAGCATCTATTCTATAAAAAGCATAGGTGCTATCGTGGTCTGCTGCTGTATGTAATTCTATTTGTCCACCTTCAGGTGTACCAGTTGCACCTCCGTGTATTTTAAGTTTTCTTTCTCCACCATCTGCAACTCCAATATTTAAATCATTTTCAATAGCAAAAGCACCTCTTTTGTTACCAATAGCTACATCTGCTCCATTATGCTCAATAAAAAATTGTTCTGCTGGAGTNGCNACNTTGGCNTTTTTTGTGTTAAATAAAGTTTGACCANCTTCTAATGCACTTACAACAGAAACTTCTCCTGTTTGACTTATTGTAAATCTTGGTGTATTACTACCTGCATTGTTTGGTTTTGTAAAAAACTCTAATTGACCACCACTTAAAGCATTGTTTGAAGTGTTCTTTATGTATGTACAACTTATACCTGCTATTTGTTTATGTGCATCTGACTGACCTCCTGTATTTGTAAAATATATACCACCTGCATTGTCATTGTCAGTAGTCGTGCTAGTTTCTAACATTATAAATGAACCATTAGCACCATTTAAAGTTAAAAATCTACCACTAGAATCAGGCTTAAAGAATGTACCTGAGTTTATATTACTAGTTGGACTTGTTTGTGAAATTCCTATATTTCCATTATTCAACAAAGTCATAATATTTGTATTATTCCCTGTTGTTGTACTATCATCTCTTAAATCAATGTCAAATCTTGTAAATGATTGAAAAGCACCTCCGGGTGCAGTATGCCTACCAATTTTAAAATCAACATATTGGTCAAATGAAGTACCTACTGATAATGGTCTACCGAATCTTGCAACTGATGCAGTTCCTACACTACCAGTTGTTGCAGCACCTCTGACTTCAAATTGAGTGTTCGGAGACGTGGCATTTATGCCAACTAGACCTGTATTTTTAATTCTTACTTTTTCTGATCCATTTGTAAAAAATGATAAATCAGTATTTGTACTCGTACCTACTCTTGCATTATCACTTTGTATTGCTTGTAGAAATAAAATATTATCATCGTTTCCTGACTTTACTCTTAATGTTGAATGGGTAGCACTCTGTACATCAACTTCTCCACCAAAACTTGCACCTGCATTAAATATAGCTTTACCTGCAGCAGACATATCTAACTGTAAAGCATTAAATTCTACACCATCATCAACACCTCGCAAAAACATATCTGCATCATTTATTCTTGACCTTATTTGTAAATGATTTCCACCACCTGAACTGATAGTACCAAATATTGTTGCATCATCACTTAATATAATATCAGCGCCACCTGCATCTAAAGTAATGTCGGTAGCAGCATCTAAAAGTATTGTACTTGCTGATTCTACTTCAGTTGTTATAACTTTTCCTGCAAAAGTTGTATTCCCAGAACTATCAATAATTAATCTATCAGCACTTGCACCAACATCAAAAATACTAAAAGCATCACTACCTGAAATTGCAAGTCTATATGTTCCTACGCTTGACCTTGTTAAATCTATTAAATCTGCACCAGAATCTGTAACTGTCAATTTACCTGTAATATCAACACCTGTACTTGTAGTTTCTAACTTTTTGCTATTGTCGTGGTATAACTCTACTGCGCCATCTGCAATAAACTTACCCATTATTTCACTTGTTTCAGATTTTCTAATTCTAACTTCTCCGTTGCCTTCTAAAAATAATCCACCTGTACCTATATCTTGCACAAAAGAATTTGAGCCATCGTGATATATAGCCAAATCTGCACCTGCACCCATAAATATTTTTGAATTATCAGGAAAGCTAGTTGCACCTAAAGTTGTACTTCCATTTACTAAACTACCATCAAGTTTAAAATATTCAACAGTACCACCACTACCATTATCACTTTTGAAGATTATATCAGAATCATCAGTATTGTTTTGTATTGTTAGAGTTCCTGTAAAATTTGTAATCGTACCATCACTACCTGTATGTTCTAATCTTAAATCTTGATTCGTTCCTAACCTTAATTCAATATTGTCATCTAATTGAACGTGCTGAACAAATCTGTTCATTACTGTACTACCATCTAAGAAGAAATAGTTTGCAGTTCCACCAGAACCATCATCACTTTTAAAGATTATATCTGCATCATTTGTATTATTTTCTATAATTACATTCCCTGTATAGTTTCTTATAGTACTATTCGAGCCATCGTGAAATAATTGGAAGTCATCTCCTGTACCTAATCTTATAAATTTATTATCATTGACATCAACATTTCCACTAAAAGTTGCATTACCACCCTCAGACATATCAAGTGTTAAAGCAGTAATACTTGAGCCACCATCATTACCAAAAAACTTTATGTCTCCATCTTGTCTATTAGCAACTATAAAAACATCATCGGTGCTTTTTGTAAAAGTTAAGAATTGTACACCTGCATCTTTAAATTTTATATCACCACCTGCTGCATCTAGAATTATATCGTGAGAAGCATCAATAGTAAAATCTGCTGATGTAGAAGTAATAGTGTTGCCATCTATCGTAATATTATCTACAATAAGATCGCCTGTAATTTGTACATTACCTGTTACATCTAATTCTTTACCACTAGCTGCTGCACCACCAATACCAACTCCTGCTGTAGATAAAAATAAAATACTATTATTACCAGAGCCATCTGTTATTTGTTGAGCAGTAGAACTTAAAACAGTATTAGCACTTGTTTTTAATAACCCTACATACGTTACCGATATTTGTGTGTTTGTTAATGTTGCCATTACTTTTTAAATATGTAATTAATTTGTCAATATTTTTCTTCTTTACTTTGTACCTCATAATACCCATCCATTGAATAAAGCATCTTTATCAGGGTGTATGTCATCATTTGTATTACTTGTATATTCTGGAAATAAACTTTGATTAAAACTCATATAGTCAATGAATCTTCTTGAATAATATTCAGCTATATCTCTATGTTTTTCAATTAAGTAATCTACTTCTTCTTTACTTACACCCTCGCTGTTTTCGCTTGTGTGTTTAAATAGGCCACCATTTTTTAAGGTATAAGCTGCAAAAGGTAAATAATCTACCATAGCAAAATGTATTAACATAGGTTGTATGTAATCATTTACTAAATTTAGATAGTTACCTGTAAGTGATGCACCTCCTGTACCTAATATATCATTTGATATTTTATTATATAAATCTGTACCTAAATAATTTCTAATGTGTATCTGTTGCGCTATTTTCACAAATCCGATAAACTTGTCCACATCCACCGATCCGTCAATAATTGAGTTCCTCTTTAAATCTATTGGTTTTATGAATAATGCTGTTGCCATTTTTATTTTTTATAATTTGGATGATGTCCGTTATTTGGCATATCTTTTGGAGCTACCTTTGCCTTTTTATGTCCTGCTGGTCTTGGCCTGTAACTCTTTGGTATGCTTTTTACTTCATCATAGTTTTGTATTTTCTTTTTCATTGTTTTAGATTTTAGCCTATATAAGACTTCACTAAAAAAATGTCCACAGTTTACACCACCTTTGTATTTGAATAAATCGTATGCTTTACCTTTATGGCCAAAAGATTTATTTACACCAGCTCTACTTGCTTTGTCTATATCTTCTAATCTGTAAACAACTCCTCTTCCACTTCTTGCCATCATTATTCTACAAAATTGTCGTGATTTACCACTTGAGTATTTTTGTGAATATTTATATCTTACTTTATATAGTGATTTATCTAAATAACTAAAACCACTTTTTTTACTATCTATACTCTTTTTTTCTAATTGTTGTTCTTTACTCTCTATATTTTTACTTGCCCATTCTTCTATATTTTCATTCTCCTCGCTGTACTCTCTTGCATCTACCTCTTCCCATCTATTTGAAATTACCTCTCCTCTAAGCTCATCTAATATTATATCAAANTCTTCATCNGATAAATCTTCTTTGTGGTCAGATTCNCANCAATATTTTTGTGATAATTTTACACCTGTTTCTTCTTCTTTTGTTTCTTCATCTTCTACATTCTCTAANTCNGTAAATTCTAANGGCTGTAAAGTTTTAAANTATAATTTAAGTGCNATTTTGTTATATGCTAGTATCTGGTCAAAAGCATCTATAAGTAAATGTTGGAAAGGTCTAATAACTGTATTGTCTAAAAGTATTGATGCAGTTTTTAATTCATCTGCGTTGTTTCCTAAACCTGTTTGATCTTTGATACCGATAAGCATAGGAGATACAACTCTATGAGATACTAATATCTTTTTGGTACTCTCCTCACTTAAAAACTGATATTGTTGATGTGCATCTGATAATTGAACAGGTTCTATACTTGCTGACGATTCTACATTGTCATTAAAAGCAAGAATAAATTTACCTGCATTAGAAGTACCACTAAATTTTTGGTATATTCTTTGCTCTATCATCTCTCTTTCTTCTTCATTCGGTACACCATTATTAAAATTAATTAACATACTTGGTGCAAGGCCATTCTTAATATTATTCAAATGATAATTAGATACTTCTTCTTCAAGTTCGCAATACTGTGTACCCCCTGTATAATCTGTTGGACTATAATAATAGAAACCTGCTCTATAAGGTTTTACATATAAAATTTCTATAGCCTCTTTACTTTTTCCAAAAGCAGGTATTCTTTTTAGTTTGCTTGTAGGTTTGTATTCTGACCAGTCAGAAAAATAATAGTATGCTTCTATATCTCCATCTTTACTTGCTTTTTCAGCTCTTAAAGTTTCTACAGGAAAATGTTCTACTTGTGCAATTCTGTTTCTGTCTTTTGAGTATATTACTTGTATTGCACATTGACCCATAAGTTTTAAATCATAACAAAGTTTTCTTACGCAGTCGTTATTAAATAATGATACCATTTGTGCATACTCATCAGGTTTTGAATTACTATCTGTTGCATCTAACCCTTTACCAAATATCATAGCTGATATTGCATTTATAACTGCATTGTTTGTAGGACTACCATTGTATCTATCTATTAAGTACTTGAAATAATTATTGTCCTCGCCATAAGCTATCCACTCTTTATTTCTATACTCAATAATTTTTGGTGTAGCATAGCTACTCAAATTTATTACTCTTAAATCACTCATACTATTATATAATCGTTATCGTGAGACCCTGCTGTTTCATCAAACGTATATTCTCCACTATTAATGTCATAGTAATTATTATTCGCTTGATTGATAGTTTGGTCTGTACAAAAGATTTTGTCTTTATAAACTATTGCTGATCCAGATAATAATTCCATATCATAAGTTCTACCTTCTTTCAATACAGGACTGAAAGTAACTGTAATTCTTTGTCCATTTGCTAAAGAAGATGCACTAACAGAGCTTGAAAACACTTGTTTGTTTTTACTTGTGTCTCTTAATTTTAATGTATAAGAAGATACAAAACTTCTTGGAATTACATCCATTGTTTGCGAAGAAGCACTTGTTGTCATAATCTTCATATTTATATATCGAAATTAAAGTGCTATTTTGTATAGATGTATAAAAAAAGGGGGTAAAAACCCCCTCTTAAATCAAACAAACTAATATTAATTTACGTCAATTTGAGTACCTTGTGATTCTGCATTATATGCTGCTGTTGTTACAAAATCAGGTGCTTCTGTTTCTTGTGAAACAAACGTTAGAGAGTAACCATAAAGGTCTCCCATAGCTGCTCCATTTGAGAAATTTCCTGTTGTCAATTCTGCTCCGTGATCTTTTCCAACTAATCTAAAGTTACCATTATAATCTTCTACTATGATGTGTGGTCTCGAAACTGCGAGTAATTTAATTTCAGCTTGAGTTTTTTCTTCTTGGAAGATTAGATTCATTACAACAGTAGTTTCATAGAAAGTAGTTCCATTTTCTCTTGATGAGGTTACAACTGTGTCCATAGTTGAATTACCTTTGACATCAAACTTCATAAAAGTTGGACTTCCTCCAAAATCTGTTATCATTTCGTTTGCAATAGTTAAAGCACCTAAAGTACCATAATCTGCAAATGTAATTGATTTAATTCCTCCTACCCCTGATTTACAAGGTAGTTCTCTTCCTTTTGTTAGTGTACAAGCCATATTATTATTTTTTAAAAAAAAAGGTAAGTAGGCCTATACCCACCTACCTTTCTTTATGTTATACAAATTATTAAGAGTATAATACTATATCTGAACCGATTCCGTGTTGTACTCCTGCACTTCCTCTTAATACCACTCTTACATTTTGACTTCCATCAATATCTGCCATATCAATTAACTTAACTTCTTGCCAGTCATTTAATAGACCTGTTCCGAAGAATAAGTTTGAAGATTCAGCAGCCACCATTTTATCTGCACCTAAACCTGGAGCAGTAAATAGTGGAATACCTTGAAAGTTCATTTCTGTTTTTCCAACGTGATATAACTCTCTATAACCTAATGCTGCTTGTGCTTGAATGTAAAACTTAGCTGCACTTGTAGGAATATAGATTTTTAAATCTTCTTTATTGTAAACTCCACTTGGAATAGCATCAACTACTTTTCCTAATTCAGCAATAATGTTTGAAGCTGATAGTGTAGTACCTGATACATCAACAACGTCGCTGTCTGCTGCTAATAATGCTTGGAAGCCGTTAAACTCTCCATTGTTTGCAGTAGCACCTTGCCAAATGTTTTGCTCTACTTTCTCAGCAACTTTTGCTGCAACTTGTGCAATTAAGAAATCAGAAAATCTTCTTGGAAGGTTATCGTATTGGCTAAAGCCCATTGACGCTGACTCCCAGTCTTGTCTAAAATCTTTTTTACATAGTTGTAAGTTTACTTGAAACTCCTCTGGTTGTAAGATTCTTTCTGTTAATGTAACGTTTGAAGTTGGGTCAAAGTCGCAAGACGCATCTTTTAAAATGCTATCTAATGCAAGTTTTTTGATAACTTCTTTAAATTTTATGTTGGGTTTAATTGAAACCCCTCCTTGTGATAATGTAACTCCACTCAATAGAGCTGCTGCGATATATTCCCCAGCAAACTCTCCTGCGTATGAAGTTGTTATACTTGTTGTAGTAGCCATATCTCTTTTATTTATTTAATTAATTATTAACTTGGGTCAGTAGCTGTAATTGAACCTGCTGAGTTTCCGATTCCCCAAACATACCATTTGCTACCATCAGACCAGATGTCGATAAAGTCTCCAACTGATTCTGCTGATGCAACAAAGTTAATTTGATCTTCTCCAGAAGCTGCTACAGATGCACCATTTACTACTAAAATTCCATCTATATTATCTCCTTCTGCACTATCAATTATGTAATTTGAAGTATCAAATGCGTTTGCTACAACAAATCTAAAGTTTAGTCCAGATTCTACTGCTGGTAATGTTACTGTTACACCTGCACTTGCTGCAAGTTCGTACCATTTACCACTATCTGCTGATGTAAGAGTAACTGCTGCTGATACTGCATCAACATCATTTTTAATTCTTACAACATCATTATTAACGTGTGTTAAAACTGCCATAATTATTTATATTTATTTATTTGTTATTTGTTCCATTACTCTATCTAATGTGGACATTCTTCTGTTTTGTGCAAACTTGAATCCTCTACTAGACTTTTCTTGTTCTGGGCTGTGTTTAAGTGGCTCGGCAGCAGGTTTAGATAACTCTTGTTTTAGAGCTTCTTTTTCTTCTGCTTCGCTATTTAAAACCTCTGTAACTGCTAAAGATACTTCTTCTTGGATCTGGGATGACATTTCTTCTTTTTCTTTATCTTCTGGCTTCATCATCTTTTCGACCATTTCTTTTAGTTCATCCATTTCCTTACGAAATTCCTCTCTTGTTACATATCTCATTTCCTCTTTCTCATCTTCCTTTTCTTCTTCTTCTTCTTGGGCTTTGATTTCTTTAATCATACCTTCTTCCTCAACAACAAGAACTCTAGCATCTTCAAGTTCGTACTCTCCTACAGGTAGAGCAACTTTTTCATCTTCCGTTTTAATAAAAACTTCTTTGCCTGATTCGAAAACTTCTGCTTCCAAAACAGTTCCATTCTCAAGTTTAAGCTCTGCTAATTGAATATCAGATAACTCAACTCCAAGAATGTTTTTCACTTGTTTTAATACTTCTGTCGCTTTCANAACTATATATCGATTTTAATAATTTATTTTGTATTTTATCTTGGTAACTGTCTTAATATTTCTGAGTTTAAGGTGTCTAACTCTCCTGATGCTTTCATATATTCTCTGAAACTTGGAATACTATCATATTCTACGCCTAGTTCATCTGCTTGTTTTATAACTTGCCGAACAGCTCTTCTAGATTTTTGCCTTAAAGAAAAACCTTCATCATTTAATTTTTTTGCTTGTTGTATTATTTGAGAAGCTCTACTTACTTCTTGTGCTAAAGACCTGTAGTTTCTTAAAAAACTTTGTATATCATTTACTTCTTTTTTTAAATCATCAATTGAACCTAAGTCAATCTTTTCAATTTCACTATTGTTAATTTTGTTTATTGCTTCTAAAATTATTTTTAACTCCATAATAATATATCGTTTATTAAATTAATATTTGCATTTTTATCCTGTTCGTGATACACCATTAATACTGGCATTACTACCACCTTTCAACGCACCAATGCCTTGTGCGTGAAGCTCTCCTGTGCAACACTCTATTTTGTAAGTAAGTCCATCTTCGCAAAGACAAGCTCTCCTACCACCTTTCGGACTTGTGTAACTAGGTAGTTTCATATCTTTTATTTTTTATTACTCTTTGGATGTCCTTTTGGTAACAGATCAAAATCGCCTGTGTATTTAGGATTTTGTGGTCTGCCGTTTCTTACTAAATATAAGTACGCATTTACTCGTGCTTGTGCCCAAGCAGTTGGCGATTGTATTCTAGGACTATGTGATACATTGAATGCACCCAAACCTCTTTGGAATACTGCTTTTAATTGTCCAACTGTTACACCATATCCTAGTTTGTCTTTGTATCTTTTGTTGAAATCATCAGACTTTTTCTGTAGTGTTGCTTCATCTTTCTTGCTTACTTTTGCACCTCTACTTGTAGAAGCATCTCCCTTTGCCGTACCTTGACCTTTTGGTCTTGGATTTGGTGTGCCTGACTTTGGTGCTTTTGGACTTTTCCTAATACCACCTCTAGGACCTATCTCTGCCATCTTTACGCACTTGTGTTTCTGATAATCTTTTTTATATCCCTTTGGACATTTGTATTTTTTAAATTCTTCTTCTGTAAGTGCGTGTTGTTCACAAGGCATATACCAAGTCATATCTTCAAACTCGTGTTCGTGTATGCCATCACATCCAATATCTTTAGCAATCTTTTCTGCCATATCTTTAGATGAATAAGCAAGTCTATCCATAATAATGGCAAAGTCATCATTGACCTTTTGACTATANAANTCTANTTTGCCTAATTCTTTAAGTTTTTTCTCTGCGTATCTTTTACCTGCAAGACCACCCCAAAGTAAATATGATATTGTACCACAAGCTTCTTTGTCCTCTGGTTTGTAATATTCCTCAGCTCTTGACAAGAAAGAATACATACGACTTACTGTTTGTTCACTTATTGCTTTGCCTTGTGCTAGTTGTTGCGCTCTTATTTTGCCAACATCAGTTGCACATTTGTTGTTTACTTTTTTGTTTAATTCAATACCTCTTTTTGCATTGTTCTTTACTGCATCTGGATAATCACTAAAACTTTCAAATATTAATCGTTTTCCTGATTTGTATCTTTTGTCATTTCTAATAATTCCTTTTACTTGTGATAGTAATTCTTCTGCTTCTTCTTCCTCAATCTTTGCTAGGTCTTTTATTGTTTGATCCTTTGGTCTCTCTGCTTTGTCTGCAAAGTAACCTTCTATACTAAATCCTTTGACTTTGCCTGTCTTTACAAATTCTTCCCAAATCTGATCGTTGTTTACTTTTACTGCACCAACCCAAGTACCTACAGGATATTCAAGACCATATAATGCAGTCTTATCTTTTTTTGAATCCTCTACAATCCAACTTTCTACTAATGAAAGACCTTTGATTGTATGTTGGTGTTCTAGTGTAGAATTATTCTGGTTGCCTTTTTGTAAATATATTTGTGATGCTTTTCTTACAGTTTCTCTTGAGAAATAAATATAGTATTCTTCATCTCCATTTTTTCTATAGATAGGTTTGTTAGGTACAAGTAAAGCACCTAATAATATTTTCTTTTCTTTATCTACTTCTTTGAGTGTNAGTATCTCTCCTTTGAGTGCAATAAAATCTTCTTCTATTGCAGGATTTTCTACTATACTTATTGCTTCGATACCTGTTAAATCTTCGTTGTCATCTAGGATTAATTCAACTATCTTCATAATTATATATCGTTATAATTAATTGTTTTTGTCTATCCCAATGAACTTTCTTGTATAATGTTTCTGTCAAGACTTTGAGCAGTCGATACATCCCCTGCAACTACAAATGCTTTTATAGGTTTTTGTACCTGTTGTCCTATCGCATCTGCCAGTTGTGTTTGTGGATCAGAACCTACAATATTAAATGATGGTGCGCTTGGTGTGGGTGTTGATATGTCTCCACTTGACCTACCTAATCCTGATGGTGGTGCAGGGTCTTTTGTNGCAGTTATAGATTTTACATTNGCAAAACCTGCTGCAACAACTGCTGCTGCTTGTATAAAATTAAATGGTGGTGGACTAGCAGATAATGCTTTGTTTGCACCTGCAAGTGTATCTCTAATTGCTTGAACTACGGCAATCGCTTTTCCAAATTTACTATTCTTTCCTACAATAGTTGCTAAAGCTCCGAGAGCTTGTGTAGTCTGTTCTACCTTTGCTTTTGCTAAATCTTTTTCTATTTTTATTTGTTCTTGTGCGTTTTCTTGTTGAAAGTCTAAGAGTTCATTATTGGCATCTACAAATGCTTGTGTACCTTCTTGGAATAAATTTCTTTTTGTCTTAAGTCTTTCTTCTTCTATTTTTGCTTCTTCCTCTGCTGCTAGTTTGAGAGCTTCTAATCTTAACACATCGCCCTCTATTTCTTCTGCTAGAAATTGTTTTTGGTTGATTGACCTTTCTGATTCTGCATCTATAATAGAGTTTTCTAATTCTAATTTTTCTCTATTTAGTGCTAAATCATTTGATAACTGTTCTGATCTAAAACCTGCAATCTGTGCTAGTACTGCTTCTTTTTCTTGTTGTGCTTCAAGTAGTGCTATGGTGTTTTCTTGATTTTGATTTTTGTCAAATTCTGCTTGTGCTGCTNTNATTTGCATATCAACTTGTTTNAGCATAGCTTCTTCTTGTTGATCCAANACTTTNGCTANTTCATTNTTTGCTTTAATTCGGTCATCTATCGTNTTTCTTTCTTCATCNCTTACTTGTCTTAATTTCTCTGCTTGTAAATCAAAACTCTCTACNANACCNTGTTGNCTTACTCTNGCTATNTCTGCTTNTTTANTAAGTTCNACATTTGCTTTACCTGCTTTNATNGTTTCTGTTACATANTTTTTNGTTGCTTCTGCAACTTTACCNACTGTCTCTACTGTTTTATCAAAACTATCATCAACACCAGTAACAACATCAAANAATTCTTTACCTGCATTTTTTGCACTTTCTGCTGCACCTGCAAAATCTCCTTTGAATACTTTAACTAATGCTTCCCCTACAAAACCTACTGCTTCAAGCATTGATGTAAATCTTTCTACAATATTGTCTCTTATAGCTTTGCCAAAATCAAATATTGATTGAACAGGATCATCGAATATACTTTTAAAAGAATCTACAACACCCCCTACATTATCAAAAATAAAATTAAAAAAGTCATTGAAAGCAAGGGATAGAACTTCAAATGTTGTATTGAAGAAATCTGTTACTTTCTGGTTTTCATTAAGTACTTCTGTAAATTTTGCAAAAGCTGCTACTACAAGACCAATACCTAATGCCTTGAACGCACCACCTATTTTTTTTACACCACCTGCCGTTGCAGATGATGATGCTTCTACATTTTTTAATCCTGATACAGTATCTTTGTTTCCTTTCGTAACTTCTTTGTTAAGATTTTTTATTTCTTTCTTTGTTTCTTGAATACCTTTTATGGCTTCATCTGTTTTAGCTTCTAAATTTATTATTACTTCTTTTGCCATTTTATTTCATTTTTTATTTGTTTGAATGTCCTTGTAAAAGTTTTTGGTAATTCATACTTCCCTTGTGCAATCCTGATGTTTTCAGTTTCGCCATTTGCATATTCTAATAATTGTAATATTCCCTGTATCATTATGATATTGTATTTACTTTGGTTAATAATTCTAAACTACTCTTGCCTGTCTGTAAGTTTGTTGTGATTTTGTTTATATAAAACTCTGTATTGCCAACTACTATTGTATCACTCAATTTATACCTTAATAAAAACTTTTGTGGTAGTATAGCATTGACTTTAACTAATCTCCTATTGTAACTAAATACATCTCTAATATACTTGCTATAGAAATTTAGGAATAATGTATTGTTGTCCTCTACTGTTGCTACAAAAGGATTGATCTCTGTACTAAAATTTAAAGTGTTGCCTGTTGTAAGTGTTGTGAATGTAGTTGTAACATTTGATTCACTTGTTACTGTAGATGTTCTCAAAAGACTTCCTGTAACTAATGGATTGACTGTTGTTGAACTGTTAGGGCTTACTGATACTGTTGCAGTTGCAAAAGTTGTAGGTACAACATAACTAAAACTTACTGCACTTGATTCTCCAGAGCTGACTGCAATAACAACACTTTGTGTACCTACTCTAAAATTACTTGCTCTGTTGTATTGAGTTATTTCTAAAGGTGTGCCTGTACCCCCTCCATCTTGCATTTGTATTCCTGTACCTGTTGTGTTTGCTCTAAAAAACATCAGAGGTTTATTTATGACAGGTGCTTGGTTATCATCTACAAAATATCCAAATCCTATTGTTGTTGGATTATTATTATTGCCATCTGTGAGCTTTTCAAAAAACATTTTTTCAAAGGGTAATTGTACCCTGTAGTCTTGTCCTCTATTTAATCTAGGATCACGACCACTACCTGATGTTGAACTTGCTTTTACACTTCCTAATTGTCTGTTGTTTAGTTTNTCAAAAAAGAAAGCACCAAATGTTTTTGGATCAGCAAACTTAAATTGTATATCATTAAATGGTACACTAAAATTACTTTCCCCCTCACTTGTATCTACAAACTCTGTAATGTCTCTACTTGTGCCACCTGCATAAAAACTATCNAGTGTTTTTACAACTACTTTACCAAAGTCATCACTACTNGGATCATCTTCAATAAATGCAGTCAAATTAAACATTTTAAATATACCTGTAAGGAACTCTAATATTCCTATGTCTGGTATATTGTCTTGAACAAATATTGTTTCTACCAAACTATCAGGTTCTACAATACCTGCCGTGATCGTTGCAGAAAAATCTTCACTTGAATCTTCTGATTCAGATACTCTAACAAACTGCAAAGAATAAGTTAAATTCAAACTTGTCTCTGTAGTCTCTATCAAGAACTGTATGTTTTGTTGTTCAAAACTACCATTAAAGCCTTGTTCAAAAATTCTGTTAAGTGTTACACTTCCTGTTTGTGTATATGGTTGTTCTGCAACTATTTCTCCTGTGTCTGCTTTTCTTAATTTTGCAGTAAACTTTTTACTAGATACAGAAGGTGTGATAGTCCATATTATTTGCATTGTTTCTTGTTGTATCAGACTGTTCAATCCTGTACCTACAACAAATCTAAATACACCACCATCAAACACAGGNACAAAATCAAACTGACCATCACTAAAGAAGTTTGTCGTATCTCCTGTAAAGCTCTGTATTTTATTTATAATAAGTTTTGTAACATCACTCTCGTTACTTTCTGTGATTCCTATTTCTCCTTTGTTTCTGTGTAGCCACATATATAGGTCTGCAAANAATCCTGTCTCTTGAAAAAAGTCATCACTAAATTGTAACTGTATATCATTGTCTTGTTCAATAGTTCTTATAATATCTATTACCCTTAANGCAGGTTTAAGGTCTGTGAACACAAAACCTTTTGTACTTCCTAGTCTTTGGTTCGTACCAGAACCCCCACTATCAGATTGACTAGGACTAGATGTATCATAGTATAAGTTTCTTGTTGTGCTTGACCTTTCTTGGCTTGTTAAAACACCACTATCACCACTATTGTAAATAAACCTTTGTGTATGTGATATTATTGGATATATAACGTGAGCCGTGCTNGTTGTACCTGCTGATAAATTTGTTACAAATGTTTGTACTCCTTGTCTCACATTTGCGACATCGTATGCGTGGTCAAACTGTGAAAAGTCCAAACTAGATAATCTTCTATCCTTAAGTTTGTCTTTTAGTGTAACTGTTTCTCCAAAGAATGTAATATTGTAACTATCAGGTTGATTATTCTTGAGCTTTACACCATTTAAAACTATATAACCACTTTTAAATCTTTTGTAGTTAAGTTCTAGTATTGCTCTTAGTTTAGAGTTTGCATTAAATATACTATCTGCAACCCTATCTTCTACAATGTCCGACCTGTAGTAGTGTCTGAATAATAAATTGTTTTTACTACTTGCAGGTAAACTAAATGACTTACTAAAGTCTGTAAATACTTTTTCTATGTCTCTGATGTCTTGTATTGTTTGTGTAAGACTGATTTGTTCATCTTCAAATAAATCAAGTCTTTGATAATCTATGTCTGTAATTAAGTTTATCTCATTCCACTTTCTAAATGTGTTTTCCCAGTTAGTTGTGGTTAGATTCCACAAATCTGGATCAGGTTGTGGATTGTCTATTACTATGTCTGGTATTAATAGACTTACTTCNTTCATTATCTNATTGTNTTTANTTTATCAAAAGCANACTTGAATGTCATNGTATAGTTTGCAAGTNTATCATTNAGTGATGTCNTNAATGTNACATTTTGATCTTGTGGTATTACAGGTAAATATTGATTGTTTTGAAATATCCAACATCTTTTACTTGTAAGTATCTGTTCNATTACTTGGTTGTAACTATCATCTACATATCCTGTATTAAGTATGATTGTTTCTCTACTNTTTATGTTTCTGTTTCTATATTGATGATTGTTTACAGAATATGTTGCACCTGTTGTAAGTGTACTGCTTTTGAATTCATCTTTTTGTACATTAACACTCTCAATAGATTTTAAAAAGAAATTTACTTTTTGTAATGCACCTGATTTGTTTACAAACACTATTGGTAGGTTTGTGAATCTGTTACAATCTTGTTCTTCTATCTCTATTGTTTCTGTTGATCCACCTGTTACAATATCCACACTTGTAAGTGTTGCAGTTGTACTTGTTGCATATTCTATTGCACTATTGGAGTTTGACACACCTGTTGATACTGTTACACTTGATACTGTGGAACTACCATTTTTAAAGTTTACAGTAGTTGCACCTGTTAATGTATCACTTCCAGAATTTACACTCAAGTTTGCTAGAACAGGAATGTATAAGACCTCTTGTGTTTCTCTAAATATCTTTGTATTTGACATCAGTTTTGTTACACTTCCTTTATGTCTTGTNAGTGTTTGTGTTGTTGNACTATTNGATGAACTTGTTATATCAAAACCTTCTTCAAAATATCCAACACCATCAAAAGCTAAATAGATAGAGCTGATAGCATCAAGACTAGTACCTGATGAATTTTTAGGTGTTGCCGTTGTTTGTACCCAAACATTTACACCATTACTACCAAATGTACCACTAAAACTATATGCGATGTAATCTTTTATCAGTTCTCCTATCTCAAATATAACATAGTTGTTATTTGCAACCTCGTTTTTTACAAGCTCATAAGTTGTACTCGGACTTGATTGAAAAGCACCACTATATATTGCAAGTGTTAAATTACAACTTGCTAGGTTTGTGTTTTCTATTTTAAGATAGACAGGACTGTTTATATTTATTTTTTCTATTGCCATTATAATTCTTTTTCAAAGTCGTTTACAAATGATGCTATTAATTCAGGTGGTAATGTTTTAAATCTTTTCTCAAAAGGTTTTGTAAAAAACAAACTAGGTTTGATACCTCTACTGTAAATGTTTTTTGCTATAACATATCCCATCGCATCATATCCACCTTTTGCAAACCTACCTCTTGATTGTCTAAATCTTATATTTTTTGCTTTAGCAAACAAAGACATTCTTTTTGCAAATTTATCAAACGTACCTCTACTAGTGCCACTACCAAATCTAAATCTTGAGTTTGGTGCTTGTTGACCTGTTATCTTTGCATTTGGAGATACTTTAGATGGGTCTTTACCCTTAACTCCTTCATCTTGGTAAACTCCATAATCTTCCATCACAAACTGAATTATAATACCAGTATTGTCTATAAGTGGTGGAGTAAAAGTTAAAGAGTTGTAAAGTTTTTTATTAAAGTTTTTTTTACCCTTTGTTAAATTACTTCTTGACTGCTGAATAACATATTTAGCAAAACTATTGAGTGTATTTTTTGTTTCTTGTAATTCCATCAGCAAATACTTATGTCATTTTCTATTAGTATATCCATAGTACAAGCCCAACCACCTAATCTATTTTCAAACCTTTCATAAAATGGTTCACATACTGGATCGCCAGATAATTGGTATTTAGATGTATATAAAGACCCTCTACGAAGTAGGTGTATTATTTTGTTTATGACTGCAAGTTGTGTATTGAGTACATCTTGTTCGTTATCATTACCCACAAAAACATCTGTTGTTTCATCTTTGTATTCATTAACAACATCCATAGCCATCAAAGTAATATTAAATACCAGAGCTTGTTCTTGAGCAGTTACTGTATTTACGATAATATGTGAAAGAGGGAATATAGTCTGTTTAGATAAATCTATTTCTGTTATATCTCCAGTTGTTACTGTATTAACATTCGGATCAAGCAACAAATTTGTTTTGATTGTATCTGTCAGTTGGTAAAAACCTCTTATTCCTTGATTGCTCATTTATATTTTCTTTTTAATTGTCTTGCTTCTAATTCGTTTTTCTCTTTCATAAATGTTAACATCATTAAAGATTCGTGCATACCTAGTTTAGTGATATTTTCAAATCTTGTAATATCTCCTTGAGAGAGTGCGAAAATTGACTGATACCAACCCCATTTAAGACCGAATTGTGCGTTAGCAGTTGTTGTATCTCCTTGTTGTTCTCCAAATAAGATGTCATAACTTTCGACAAGTCTATTCCTAAACGATAAAAAAAAAGCATACTACCAAAGACAATATCCATCGGTAAGTCTTTAAAATGTTCTGATCCATCTGCTTTGTATTCTTCTATGTTGTATTTGTCATTATAAGTGTCAAGTACAGGTCTATATAGAACTGCCATAGCTTTTTCTATTTCTTGCCATTTAGAAATATAAGTATCAAGATCAACATACTCTCCGAGTGTCATATCATCTAGGTTCGGTATGAAACCATACTCTACACCATTTAAAACAAATCTTCTCTTAAGTTGTGGTTTTTGTTCAAACATATCTGCAAGTATGTTCGTAATCCTGTAAACATCTTTTGCTTTAAGACTGTAAGATTCTTTATGTGGTATGCCACAAAATATCTCTATCATCTTTGATGCGAGAAAATGCTCATCATCATTCTCTTGTTGGATCTTCAAAAACTTTTGGTATTGCGATAGTTTGATTTCTGATAAACTATTTGGTACAGTAATTTTCATCCTCATATATATATATCGAAATTAAATCTTAATTTTAGACAAAAAAAAAGGAGGGCAATTAAACCCTCCTCAAACAACTAACTAAAAATTAAAAATCTACTTCATCTTCTCGCTATACGGACTTTTTGGAAAGTCCTTACTTAATATAAATTTAAAATAAATTTCTTTACTTACAAATTCTCTTGTTAGTGGATGTAGATATTTCTTTTTCATTATGCTCTCCATTTTTTGTTAGGATTTTTGTCATTTGCAAAATCTTCTCCAAACGCAAGTATATTTAATTCTTTATGTTCTTTTTTTGTTATTGTTTGATTCTTTAACTTATTGACAAGTTCATCATATCTTTTGAAACCTTCAATACTAGTGTAATCTATTGTATTATTCATAATGTTTTGTTTTTAATTATACTCAAATATAATACTTATTTTTTAATTAACAAAATATAATAAGTTTTTTTTTCTACCTCTGTTATCGTATTGCGTATTTTCCACGATTCGGATTCTCTAGTTGCATCATCAAGGCATATCGAGCTGCATCAATACAGTCAGGATGTATGCCTGTTGGCTTCTGGATATTGTTTCCCTCTTTGTCTTTATCCCAAACATATCCTTGTAATTCTCTGATTAAATTCTTTGACCTTGATGTTACATATATTTCATTTTGGTTTATTAGGTTAATACCATAAATTACAGAATCTCTACCTTTTGTTACAGGGAATATCTTATGTCCGTAACCTCTGATCTCACTTATTGATTTGGGTTCTGCACTATCTGCATAAATGTTTTCTGTGATTTGTTTGTCTTTTAAGAAGTGGCTTATATCTCTATTTAGCATACCTTTTCTGTAAAGCAGTTCATCAAATATGTAGGCATTATTCCATTTGTATAGTCTTATAAATGTAGATGGATCAACAGAATATCCAAAGTCAAGACCTGCACAAAGAAGTCTAGCATCACTAGGTATATTATCTATTGACTTCCAATCTGGAATACAAGCACCCTCTAAACTTCCTATCTCTCCAAGTCCATATACTTTCCACCAGTTTGCCCAGTATGTAGATGTCTTTGATTTTACTTTTGCTTTCTCTATTTCTTTTACAATCGTATCGGACAAGCTCTCATTGTCTTTGTAAGTAAGTGTGATAAAGTCTGTATCTTCTTGTCCTATCAATTCTTTATCTACCCAAAATAAATTAGTAGGGTTATAGTCAAGCCATATATCTCCAGATGTTCTGACTGCTAATTGTTGGTAGGATTCAAAGTCTATATTGTTGCACTCATTCAAAAATAAGTCTGTTCTCCTTGCACCTCTCAACTTGTCAGGTTGATCTGTAGAAAAGAACTCTATATAACTGCCTGTACTAAATTCGTATTTTAAGGTGCTTCTATTGAACTTTCTTTCATCGTACCTATATGTACCCTTCATAATATTTAAAAAGTCCTTTAAAGCACCTCTACGCAAGTGTGGGATGCTCTCTGCTACTATGCTTATTTCTTTGTATTGATTTTTAATTGCATAGTCTATAAGGATCATAAGTATTGCAATAGTCTTTCCTGCTGAACTACCACCCCTTATAATCTTAATTCTTTTGTCTAATTTGCGTAATCTTTTGACTGCCTGTGTTTGTGTAAACATTACTTTATAAAAGCCACCCAATGAGTGTTCATTTTTTTGCCTGACCTATGTCCATATAAAGGTTTATGATCAGTCAGCTCTAAAATATCTTTTAAGGGAAATTGTATAGAACTCCATTTAAAAATAAGAGTCCCATTTGGTTTTAAAACTCTAAAGCATTCTTTAAAACCTTTTCTTATCATATCCTGCCATCCATCCTCTAATTTACCATATCTCTTTGTGATTTCTCCTAGTTTGTTTCTTTTTAAGTGTGGAGGATCAAAAACAATATGCCAAAAAGAATTATCAGGTTGTTTTATGTCAGTAAAGTCTCCAACTATATCTGGTTTTATCTGTAATGTTTTATATCCTCTTGCATTATCATTTTTATAAACAATATTTCTTTTATCTAAAAACAAAGCTCTACAATCATTTTTATCAAACCACATACCCTTAGAACCACAACAAACATCTAAAACTTTTTTCATCAATCAATAAATAATGGCACATCCTCGTTGATGTGTATGTCTTTTGTTTCTTTTGGTTTGCCTACATAATAATTGTAGTAGAGTTGAACATACTTATAATCTTTTTTCTTCAAACCCTCTTTCAATGCTTCGTATGCTAGTGGCTCTAGTGGTTTAAGTTTTTCTATAAGTTGTAGTTCTTCTGTCTTTGGTTTTCTACCTGCTCTGCCTTTTGTTGAGTGTCCTCCATTGTTTTTTCTACCATCCATAGAATTAATTTAAATTAATTAATTAATCTTTTGTATATCTATATATCGTTAAATTTAATTAATTTTTAAAACAATTTGATTTGTTGCTCTAAATCTCTTGAATCAAAAATATGTTTACCAATAATAGGATTGACTAAATTTCTTAATACTTGCCTTTTATTTTTAATGTTTGTTTTATTTATATTAAAACCATAAACAGTTTTTGATCCAACAACATCATTATGTAATTGATTTTTTTTTAAGTTAATTTCAGGTATAAAAAAATTTGACCAAAAATAATGTTTGTTGATAATTGATGTGGGTCTAATCAAAGGTTTGTAATAAGGTCTTACATTTTCAACCAACCATTTTTGTCCTGGAGGTGCAAAGTTTTGCAATAAAATTATCTGTTGATACAAATCCATTTCAGGATATTTTGCTTCGTATTGACCTGCGTGTACTCCACATCTTCTTATGTCGGAGTGCGTAGGACAGGGAGGAGAACTCCAAATAAAATCATAGTTTTTAAAATGCTTGATTAGATATTCGTGTGCATCGCATACAATTACGTTATCTTCTGGATAAAATGTCTTATATGCATCTGCTATGTTTTGATCGTACTCTACTGATGTAATTTCGTGATTGTTTCCCCAAAGTTTTCTATTTCCACCGATACCTGCGTATAGATTTAGTATTTTCATTTATTTTGTGTCATTTTATCTACTTGTTTTGCAATCTTATCAACATCTTTATTTTTAAGAAAGTTTACTTTGTGTTTTATAAACTCTCTCTTTGCATCTATATCTCTAAGTTGTCTTGTAATCTTTAGTAACCAACCCTGTATTCTGTTATTGTATTTGTTGTTTTTTTCAAAGCTCTTGATGGAATGTAATACTGTTGTATGATTGCCTGATCTACCTTTCTGTTTAAATAGATTGCCTATTTCTTGTAGTGTCATCTTTTCGTATTTGTATAATATGAATGATAGTAATGATCTTGCCTCTACTACTTCTCTTTTTCTTGTATTCTGGAATACATCTACGTTTGCTATTTTGTTTATTTCTTTTGCTATCTTATCTGCTTTACTCATAATATTCCTTCTATTATATAGTTATCTATGTCTTGTCCTTCTATGAAGAACTTCTCAAATACTTGTATTGCTTTTTTTGTTTTTCGTTCCCCTTCCAAATAAAACTCCTCACTACAATTCCATACACCTATGTCTAGTGATCCTTTGTCTATGACTACAAACTTGAAGTCTAAATATGTTACATCAAAGAGCTGACAGTATATATAGCATTGTACATCGTAGGAGTATTTCTTTGCTGAATATGGAAAACCTTTTATGTCTGTTGTGGTCTTTATGTCTACAATACCATCTTTTCTCAAGACATCTGCTTTACCTCTAAATGGATAACCTTGTATTGTACCTATTGCAGATACTTCAAACTCGCAGTCTGTAATATGTTTTAGTGCGTGTTCATTCTTCAAGAAAGCATCTGCTATCTTCTCTGCGTTTTCTTTTTCAACTCTTGTATATACCTCTCCATATTTTTCTCTTGCTTCTTTGTATGTCTTTGTGTTCTTGGAAGATACATTTACAAATATCTGTTCATTAAATTTTTGTGGTTCTAGGATTGCTTGATGTACCAAACGACCATCCCTTAGTGGTTGTGTTTCTGGACTTCCGTACTCTGTAACATACTTATATGTTTTAGGACTTGATAGTAACAGTTTGAGTGATGAACTGCTTAATGCTAATTTGTTAAGCTCTCCATAGTAGAATGTATCATCTACCATTTTTTTGAGCAATTCTTTCTTGGAGTAATTTCTTCCGTCCAAAAGTTGTATCATTATTCGTTTGTTTTAGTATTAATTCTGTTTCTATTCTGTTGGTGTACTTATACATCTTGTTGATGCAACTTATAAACAAACCAATCTGTTTTTTTCTTTCTGGACTTGCTTTCTCAAAAGCAGTTGCCATCGCTTGACCTATATAATTAAATGCCAATTCAAACTCTTGCTTTTCTTTTATATCCATATACTAATAAAGCCATAAGCACTCATTGATACAACAAATAGTATAAATGCAAGTTTTAATGTTTGGTATGTCTGTTCTTCTTGTTTAGGACTTCTGCCCTGATTGTATTGTTTTTTCATTTGTATATATTTAAGTTTGCTTTCTTTTTTTATATATCCAATCTCGTAGAAATAATTATCATTCAGAAATGTCAGATAGTTTTTTGATCTCATATCCAAGTCTTTCTAATATATATCTGTTATCCTCTACATATTTAATTACTTCTTCTTCTTTTTGTATTTTCTTTCTGCAATAGTCCATCACTTGATTTTCTATTGGATGATGATTGTTCTTTGCCATAATGTTTTTTATTGACAATATACAAATAATAATTGACAATATCTAATAACTACTCTTTGTGTACGATTGATGCCATATCCTCTGTAAGTAAATAGACCTCTTTTAGTTTTTTCTTTTTAGTCCAGAATGTTGTATCAGGACAGTATAATTGTTTGACCTCTGGCATCTCTAAATAGTTGATCCAGTATAAATAAGTGCCTTTAGGATCAGATACAAAATAGAGCTTGACAATCTCACTATCCATCTCCATAAGTTTGTCATACTTGTATTTTTCCAATAGTTTTTCTTCGTAGTATTTGTTTCTAAACTTCATCTCCATAACGCACCGATGTCCTTTTGGTGTCGTGCCTGATGCATCATAATGCTCAAACTTACCCTCTGACCATTTTAAGTTCCAATCCTCAAACTCATTCAAGAACTTTACTACTATTTTTTCAAATCTATTTATTGTCTCTAAACCCACCTGCGTATAATTTATTTATGTCTGCTATCCATTGATTCCAAGTTTTTGGAGAACATCCACACGGCAAATAAAAATTATGGTAGAAATATTTAGAATGTAAAGATGCAATCAGCTCTTGTTCTTGTTTGTTTATTTGACTGCTTTTAATTCCTTTGAATTTTGTCCACTTTTGATATTCTTCTTTGTTTAGTTTTTGTTCTAGTTCTTGTGATTCCATTTAACCAATTTTTTCTATTATCACATCCACAATCCTCATATCCTAATTTATTTGCGATCCATTGTGCAAGGTCTTTGCCTTTACCAAATGTGATGATGTTTATTATATATTCTAATTTATCTCCTAGTCTCATATTAGTTCTTTGAGTTTCTTTTTTACGTTTCTAAAAGTATTATAAAGTGAATAATAACTTATTTGACTTTTTCTTGATAGCTCACTAATACTTTCTCCACCACTTACAATATCATATACTTTTGCATCGTACCAGTAAATTTCTTTTAGAGCTTGTTGTATCTTTGCATACACTTCATCATAATTTACTGTACCTTCATCCTCTATTTGTAAGTTGTCTAATGTAGTATAAGTTACTTTCATTTTCTTGCGTAACAGATCAACATACAAACCTCTTAATATTCTGAAACAGTAGTAGTAGTTAATATCGCAATCTCCATAACTAAAGTCTATTCCCTTTTGTGTATTTTTTATCAACAATAGGTATAGTTCTTGCACTATATCCTCAACTTCTGTTTCTCTCAAACCACCAAAACTTCTTGTAATCTCCATCCACTTTTCGTGTCTTTCGTATGCTATCTCTACTTGTGTTTTCAAAACGGCATTTTTAATTGTTCTATGATGTTTGGTCTGTGTATGTCTTTGTCTCCCAACTTATATCCGACATTGTTCTTTATGCTTTCCAGAATAAGTGGACTATCGAAAGGTGTCGGCTTACAACCTAAATCGTGATCTTTAATCTTCTTACAATGAAGCTCTGTATATATCCATCTTGATTCGTGTTGGGTCATTCTATGGATAGTATAGAAATCATCAGTCCTGTTTCCAAAAACATTCCCACCCTCAACATCACTCATAGCCAATGGTAATGGGTGTCCTGCGTATTCGTGATTATTATTGTATCTTTTTCTAAATGCTTCTGTTACAGAGTGCATCACTAACCACAAGCCTTTGTTGTATTTTTTTACAAATATTCTAAAGTCTGTCATACACTCATACAAATATTCAAAAGCATTGCTAAACTTCATCATTCCTTTATTCTTTCTCAAACTGTTTATCGGATCAATAATTAAACAGTCAAAGTCATACTGTGGCATAACCACCTCACACAAAGATAGTAAATCTAAATAATCATAATTTTGTTCACAATCTATAAATTTAAAATGCTGATACACAAACTCTGTATGTTTATCTAGTTCTTCTTTAGAAAGTTTGTTTATCGGTTTTTGGGATTTAAACTCTATCAATCTTCTAATCAAAGAATGAGGTTCATTTTCAGAGCTGAATACCAAGAACTTTATCTTATGTTTCATTGCAAAGAGCAACATAAAATAAATAATGACAGATGTCTTTCCTACGTTTGCGTGTCCTGCAAAACAAGTCAGATTTCTTTTAAATCTAATTACACTATCTATTTCTTCAATGCCTATCTTTGGTGCTTCATTTAGTTTGCCTGTTCTTATGAGTTCAAGTTTGTCTAAATGATCTTCAAAGTTTATAAGCATTATCTAGATAGTTTTTCTAACTCGAATTTTAAGTGATTGATTGCTTTCTGTATATCGCCTTCTGGAGTTTCGTGCTTTTTGTAAGCTCGGAGTATGTAGGTACAAGCAGTTCCAAGATTGTAGTTTAAATCAAAGTTCTCTACTACTTCTCTTGCAGTATAACCATTTGCACCATCATAATACTTTGGAGTTTCTATTTTGGAAACTATCTTGTAACTACCAAACTGTTCATCATATCCTTTAGAATGGAAAGTCATTTTCTCTATCTTGGTTTTGATCTGCTAATTGTAATTCTTTTTTCAGCTCTGCTTTTTCTATTTTCCAACCCTGTATAGAGTTAAAGAACTTCTTTTGGTTGTGGTTGTTGATCCACTCTCTACCTTTTATGTTGATTCCGATTGTTACACCATCATCTTTTTTGTATTTGTCTAATACTTGACATTTATCTTGAACAAACTCTATGAGTATCTTTTGTGGATATTGTTCATCTGTTGATAAGACCAATTCTCTTTTTTTAAAGTTGTTTGATCCGTATTCTTTTGTTGTGCCTATTTGTAATATTGTCCCTGTTAATTCCATTTTATTTATCTATTATATTAAAGTATTTATTTGTTAATGTCTCCACTTCATCTTGAGATATTTTACCTGCAATATATGCTTGTGATGCTTCTTTAAAAGCTACCTGTAGTAAAATACTTCTTCCTGTATCTAGTCTAGCCCCTGTTTGTTCTTGTTTTGTATAGTTGCTATACATAGATACTTTTTTAATGTCTTTGTATTTGTAACCATTCTTTTGTTGGATGTATTCATACTCTACCTCATCTCCTACTTTGAATTTAAGATTGTCAACAGAAGATACAGGTGCATAAACAAATCCCTCTGAATGTGCTCCTGTCGTTATTGTATATGTATATATACCATCCCCAAAAGGAGGTTTATCTACTTTATGTATTGTTTTTATTATTGATTTACTCATCTTTTTATGTTTTTGTCTTTGTATTCTTCTAATTTAATATTTTTATTTTCAATGATCCTATTTAAAATAGTCTGATCATACTCTCTTATGTTTCTTTGCAGACTTCGTAATTGTCTTAACAAAGCTCTTTTATCTTTTTGTAATTGTTTTGCTTTTTGTTTATAATCCATATTATTTATTTATGTGATAGTNAAAGATTTGATCTCTTAAAAATTCTAAATCTTCTTGTGTNAAATTATTTGTGATGTCTATGTTATCCTCAAAAATACGATTGATAGTTACTCCATCAAAACTACCTGTTCCAGAAAAATGATCAAGCTCTGATGTTGTAAAGTCATACTCAATAGTTATATATCTATGTTCGTAGATTGTATCGTATATGTTTGATTCTTGATTGTATCTTACCATTCTGTTTTGTTTTAATCTAAATATATTTCTTCTTCTTTAAAATCGTGATTAATTTTATTAAAACCTTTACTTAAAAGAGTATCGTGTTTTGCAGAACAAACATATATTTTTCTACCTGAAAGACCTATAACTATATCTTCTACTTTCCAGGTAGTTAAGTCATCGTGTATTTTTGATTTTATTGTTGAATTTATTTTTATCATAACTGTTTTGTTTTACTCAAAGATAATTAAAAATTGTTAATATCCAAAAAAAAAGAGGAGAAAATTAATCCTCCCCTTTAAAAACAAAACTCTTACCGAAGTTGGTAAGGATTACAAAGATAATCTTTTATTTTCAATATCAAGTTTTTTTTTGTATTTATCTATCAGCTCTTGTAAGTCTGCTAAGCTATACTTTACTGTCTGTTTTGAAAGATTGTATAGATGTTTAGGTAAACCTTTTTTTCTTTTTTCTAATGCTAAAGAATATTCATACTGCCTACCATACCTATATCTATTATCGTACCTTGACTGTGCATATACGTTATCCTCGTTCCATCTTGTTGACATTTCTTTTCGTGATATAAAATGTCCTGCATCTACTTCTGAATAGTGATATTTTTTTCTTGATGTTATACATTTAACAAAACCTTTTTTATCTGCATCTCTCTTTCTTATGTATTCCGAAAATATCCTATCTAGTTTATTGATGAGTGTTTTGCGTTTAGGTTTTTTCACGTTATCAAATATATCTAATATTAAAGAAAAGAAAGAAAAAGTAACCAAAAAGAAAGAAAAGAAAAGCCCCTACTAGAAAAGAAAATAAATTATTTACCTGATCCAAGTGCCTTCCGACTTTATTAGGTTGCACAAGTTTAGCTATTAGCAAANGCAAATATATAAAAATATTTTATCTGCCTTGACCTTTGTANCTTTTNAAATAATTCTTGCTTGATTTTACTTTACTNCTTTTTGTNTTNGANTGTATGCCTTTGCGTTTTCTGGTATTACTTTTGTATATATGTACGCTTGTTTTTCTAGCCATTCTTTGAAAGGTAATATAATAAATATCCACTCACATAAGCAGATACAAAAAANACAATGATGTGATAAAGATTTATGTGGGATTCTCCACAAGTNCCTAATATATGATTCAATAGTTCCATAATTATTTTTTAAACATACTTGTTGCTTTTTCTGTAGTCCTACCACCAAAGTAAGCGAGTACAACTGCCATCATAACTTTTTCAAATGTATCATTCCAAACTTCGTTTATGTGGAACGGAATACTATCTACTGAATCCAATATACCTGCAAAAGAAAATATTACAATACACCAAACTAGTACAAGTGGTCTTACATTTTTGCTTAACCAACTATCACTATTTGCATCAGCTTTCCATCTACTTGTGATAGATTCTATCTCTTTGTTTTGTTGTTCGTATATTAATTGTTGTAGTTTTATTTTATCTTGTGTTGGTATCTTTGCTTTTCCTATTTCAGCTATAGCTTCTTTTGGACTAGTAACACCTTTAAGAACGTTTGCTAGTGTAGGATTTACAACTGTTGCTGCACCAAATAGTAATTTACCTACTGTGGTATCTTTGAAGGGTTTTTTAGACATTTGTAATATTTATGTATTTAACTTTACCTTGATCTCTTACTGCTTTTAGTATGCGTTTTCTGTTTTTTTCTAAATCAACATAACTAATATGTAGCCAGTCTGGATTATCTTCGTTGCCAAACTCCCATATAAGTTGATCAAACTCTAAATTGTTTTTAATATATTCAAACATTTCTGCGTTTGTTTTGTGTCCATATATGTCATCTATGTCAATAGCTTGACCTTTAGTATGTTGAGAAGTTCTGCCATTTGATCCCAAAGCATCACATAATTCAGGGCTTCGATACATTGATGTAATCTTAATTGGACCACCTACCCACTCCCTTAATGGCTCAAACACATTTGCTGCAAGTGTTTTCATATTGTTATATGCAGTACCATTTGGTGTATTGTCAATGCCTAATCTCAAGGCAGTGATGCTTTTTGTTGCTTCTTTGTCTGATATATGTTTTGAAATCATAACCTAAAATTTAGACCTACTGAACTGTTTAATATCTCACTATCCCAGAACTTTATGTATTCTCCTTCAATAAACAGTCCAAGTGTTTTACTTATTTTCCAACCTGCTATAATACCACCTTGATAATCTGACCACTGTTCTCCTTCTAGTAAATTATTATGACCACCCTTACCCCAAGAATTTCTATGTAAATAACTAAAATCTTCATTACCNTTTATATATTCGTGGTGTGGTAAAATCCAATTTGCGTATGCGTGTAACCAGAACTTTGATCTATAGTGATAAAAGTCAAAACCGACTATCGGTGCTACTTCTGCAAAAGGATCGAGTAAGTCCCATTGTTCACGATTGAATCTATTCATTAATCCACCGAACACTCTATCTCGAAAATCTCTATCTCCATAAGCTACTATCTCTCCATCCTCGTTTCTCCATATCCAATCATAAAAGCTCTCACCTGTTTGTATGTTTGTGTATTGAGTAAGTTCATCTTCATATCCATAATAATAACCTAGACTGTACCATCTGTTTTTTGGTACTTCTTGGTTGTTTACTACTTCTGTTTCGTTTAGCCATATTTCAATAGGATTATATCCGTATGCTTTTTGGTGTGATCTTGCTATTGCACCTGCACTAATACCAAACTTTTGCCCTATTGGTAATCTTGCTCTTATCTCTGCACTTTGATATTGAAAGTTTACGTTGCCTTGTTTTCTTGATTCTAGTTTGACTATGTGATATTTGCCTGTATGTCTAATAAAATATCTTGTGTTGTCAAACTCCTCACTTCTTTCTCTTTCTCTTTCATAGTGAAATAAATACTCTAGTCCTTTGACTGCTGATATAGGTGCAGATAAACCAATTAAGTTTTCTGATCCATCAATGTAGTTGGGTTTTAGCTCGTAATTAAATCTAGCCAGTTTTCTTATACCGATACCTATACGATAATCGAAAGGATGATAAATTGTTTCATCTATAACATCAGGTATTGCATATAAATCATCTGGGTTTGTTCTAATAAAATAATCTGGGTATTGTGTTTCGTATGCCTCACGCATATCTCCTGCTACATATACTGTTGCATACTTAAATATACCTTCGTATGCTTTTTTAAAAAACTGTGCATTTACATTGAGTGTAAATAATAATGCTAATAATAAATATTTTTTCATAATTAAAATCTATCTTCTAAAAGTTTGTCAATCTGTTTTTGAAATTCTACCTCGTAATCTTCTGGTAGTCTTAATGTAATTCCTGCTTCTACCCTATATATCTCTTTGCCATTATTGTATAAAATAATAGTAGGCAAAAACTCTATACCTTCATCTGTAAAGTATTCTTCGTGTTTACTGTTTTCAAAGTCAAATATATGCGTGTTGTGTTCTTTATATTCTTTTAAGCTGACATCTTCTACAAAAGATGCTTTAAACAGAACAACACTAATATTATCTTTATAATATTGACTACTGACAGTTGAAACAAATAGGACAGTTAATAGGACACATATTCTAATTTTTAAGTTCATATACTCTTTCTTCTATTTTCTCAACAGTCTCTTTAATCTCCTTTACATCTTCTTGTATGTTCTCGACTTGTTGTTGAGTTAAATCTATTTGAGAACGTATGAGCTTGTCTTTGAATTCTGCTTCCTTTTCCGACACAACAGGTTTTGGTAGTTCCTTTGCTTCTGCAATATCTGACTGCATTACAAAGTACATTGATGCAAGTGATATAGCACCACCTACAATAATACCGATTGTTTTTAAATCTAACTTAACTTGTGTATCCTCATTAATTGTCTTGCTCATTTTTCTCTACTTCTTGAATAGAGCCATCTGCAAGATTGATATTTACTTTGCCATATTTATCCTCTAGCTTTTGCATTTTCTTACTAAAATCTTTTTTGCATTGATCTATCCTTTTGATAGCATCTGCAATTTTAGCATCTGAAATAAGTTTGTTGTAGTGTGCTTTGCCCACCTCAACATAATATCTTGTTTCATCATTTAACAATTCTTGTATGTACTCTAATTCTGATTTTTCTAATTTCATAATATATTTTTTTTACAAATATATAAATTTTACCACTCTGGTTTTAACATAACATCTACTGGTGCTTCCTTTAGTGCAATTTGATCTGATAGACTTTTTTGCATTTTTGCAACATCTAGTTTTGCTTCTAACCAACCAATCACATCACTCTTTTTTAAAT
>FUFK010039437.1_pt1 | contig 58584 bp, 50 predicted proteins | sample 1021851 | NCBI WGS metagenome assembly FUFK01 (sample SAMEA51879418, study PRJEB19060) | metagenome
GGAATGATGGACATCGTGGGACTTGGAAGAGCAAGATTAAATGATCCATATTGGTTAGGACTTGCCGGTGAACTGTATTTATTCATAGCCATTTTCTTTTTTATTTGTTGTTTTNGTATGTCCAGATATTCGATTAATCTTGAGAATAAATTAAGTACCGGACGAAGAGATTGATAATTTAACAGAAAAGAAAATTTTTAAGGGAATCATGCCAGAAAATAATCTCTCCACTGCAAACGCTGAGACCATCATTTCAATTACTGGGATGCACAAATGGTTTGGTGATTTTCACGTTCTGAAGGACATCGACCTCGAAGTAAAGCAGGGAGAGAGGATTGTCATCTGCGGACCTTCNGGATCNGGAAAATCAACCTTGATCAGGTGCATCAATCGTTTGGAGGAGCATCANCANGGAACNATTGTTGTNGATGGAACGGAGTTGACTCANGATTTNAANAANATAGAAATCATCCGTTCGGAAGTCGGCATGGTTTTTCAACAATTCAATCTGTTTCCTCATCTTACCGTCCTGGAAAATCTGACCCTTGCACCGATATGGGTTCGCAAAACTCCTAAGGCAGAAGCCGAAGAAATGGCAATGCAGTACCTGGAAAGGGTTAAAATTCCTGAACAGTCCAAAAAGTACCCNGGTCAGCTTTCGGGGGGTCAGCAACAAAGGGTTGCCATTGCTCGGTCACTATGCATGAATCCGAGGATCATGCTATTTGATGAACCAACTTCCGCNNTGGACCCTGAGATGATCAAGGAGGTCCTNGACGTGATGATTGAGTTGGCAGAGAGTGGAATGACGATGCTTGTTGTCACCCATGAGATGGGATTTGCGACTGCNGTAGCACACCGAGTGATCTTTATGGATGNNGGAGAAATCATCGAAGCAAATGACCCGGACAATTTTTTCAATAATCCTCAGAACGATCGAACCAAACTGTTCCTCAGTCAAATCCTCCAACACTGAAACCGGACCTGCTTGAAATTNTTATTTGTTCNNNAGCAGGAATTATTCTGTCAGTCCCTTTTCTGANNTCCTAAAGACTGATTTAANCCTCAATCCTTNCGAGGTTTGAGGAATGATGTCCCGAAATTGCATGATTCTCATTCTTCAGCCATCATAATCTATAAAGAAAAAAAGGTGATTGAGCAGGAACTTTTATGTTCAATTCAGGAGAAATGTTGCGTTTCAGGCACTTACTTTGGGTAATAACGATTATCATTATTATCCCGTTGGAGACAAACGCCCGTCACAAATGTCCTAAGGTTCCATCTCCTCCAGGCATGTTGGGCCTCACTACAAGTCCGCTTTCGTTACCTTCAGGAACGTTCATGGCGGCCGCCCGGTCTCTNAACACTTCCGGATGTGACCGCGGGCATCCTTCATCCAATTTCTACCGGCCCAGCAAAGCNGANGTCGAGTATTTCATCGAGCAGAATCATCAAATGGTGTTGGAAGAATCGGTTCGTGGAAAAGGGCCTCATCTTGAAGCACTGGCAGGCATGAGCGGGTGTTCAGACGCAACAGTTCTGTTCTCCGCAGCACTTCAGAAACATCATGAAACTTTGTTTCTTGAACCTCCCGTTGGAGGTGTGTCAAACCAGAAACATCCTTCAGCCAGAATCATCACGGAACGGATCTTCAACCTTAAAGAGGATACNCAGGAGTTGAATGATAGGTGTTCCAGTAGTTANGAANCACCCTCCCCNGTCTGGTTCCCGACAAAAAACTTGCATCCAAAAAAAAGGGTTTCTAACGTGAAATGTTAATCAATTAAGCATAGTTAACCCATCAAGGAATAAAATGACTCCTTCTAACATCTCACATGCCTTTTATTCAGAAAAGGTTTCTCCGTCCAATGATTCCAAGCAAAAAGATGACAATGGCGACATGAACGGGATGTCAGCCAAGCTGCTGAAATCCCGCACCGTCATCATTTCCCAACAGGTGAACAGTGAGCTTTCCGCCAAGGTTTTGAACCAGTTGGTTTTGCTGGAACAGGAGGATCCGAAACAGGGCATCACCGTTTTCATCAATTCTCCAGGAGGAGAAATCTTTTCCGGGTTTGCAATTTTTGACATGTTGAAATTCATTGAATGCCCGATCACGACGGTGGTGACGGGATTCGCGGCAAGCATGGGTTCGGTGCTAAGCCTTGCTGCCGATGAAGGCCGCAGGTTTGCCATGCCCCAAGCGAAGATCATGATCCATCAGCCGATGCTGATGGGCTATCAGGGACGGGCAGCAGATTGTGAAATCCAGGCCAAGGAAATTCTCAAAACACGCGATCACCTGATCAACCTCTATTCCGAACAGACCGGAAAGGATTATGAAGAAATCAAGCAGGCGATTGATCGTGACAACTGGTTCACTTCTGAGGAAGCCATGGAATTTGGACTGCTCGACCGAATTGTGAAAAACCGCTCAGAACTTTAAATCCATTTGGAAACCCAATTCTCCATCATCGTCATCGGCAACGGATTGATCGGATCTGCTGCGGCCCGTTACCTCGCAGGCGAATCCGATGCAGTCGCCTTACTTGGTCCCCCGGAACCTAGTGACTGGGAAAATCACGATGGAGTCTTTTCCAGTCATTATGACGAGGGCAGAATCACAAGGATCATGGATTCAAATCCCCATTGGGCTGAATTTGCTCATCGNTCGATTGATGAATATCCGAATATTGAAAAAGAATCGGGAATTCGCTTTTTCTATCCTGTGGGGTGTCTTCAGGGTCCTCAAACAAGGATGCCTGGAAATCAATGGAATTCACTCCAAAATGANGCTGCCCGACATAACACTCACGCGGAAATCCTGGGAAAAGAGGAACTCGAAAAACAGTTTCCGTACTTTCGTTTTGGTGAGGATAACGCTTTTCTGGAAAAAGAAACCGCAGGTTACATCAATCCGAGAAAACTGGTTCAGGCCCAGATCAGGATAGCGCAAAACCGGGGTGCGGAGGTGATCCCTGAAACTGCTTTAGATTTGAAGCAAAATGACTCGGCCTGGGAGGTCCAAACGGATCATGGAAATCGCTATGTTGCCGAAAAAATCCTCCTCTGCACCGGTGCATTTACAAATGCCCTGCTTGATGAACCGCTTCCATTCATGATTTACCCAAGGACCGTTCTTTTTGCGAGGGTTGATAAAAACCAATTAGAGCGTTTCCAAAACATGCCTTGTATCATCTGGGACCTGGAACCGGGGTTCGAGTTTTCTGACATGTATCTGATGCCACCAATCCTATATCCAGATGGACATCACTATATCAAAATCGGCGGTGATGCTCCCAATAGCCTTACCATGGACGATGNTTCNAAATTGANTGAATGGTTTCAGCAGGGAGGTTCAGAAGACCACGCCCGAGGACTGAAAGAAATTCTTCTGGATCTGATGCCGGAATTGTCGGACTCGGAGTTTCACCACAAACCCTGCGTAACTACTTATACCCGAAGCGGATANCCTTTCATTGATGAGCTTGATTCCGGGCTTTACACGGCCTGTGCGGGATGCGGACTTTCAGCGAAATCCTCTAATGAACTGGGACGCATTGCCTCCCGTAAGATTTTGGAAAATCATTCTGGATATGGCAAAATTCAAAGTCAGGAGAATTTCGAAATATTTANAGTTCCGGATTCCCTAAANTCAATAACAATCCAAACACAACACCATAAAACAGCCCTAAGTGCCGAGGCTTAAGTAAAATGACGAAGCATCTGATCATTGTCGAATCTCCGGCGAAAGCCAGAACAATCCAAAAATTCTTAAATGATGATTACAAAGTGATGGCCTCCATGGGTCATGTTCGGGATCTTCCTTCAAAGAAATTGGGATTTGATCCTGAGAATCACTTCATGCCCCAGTATGAAATTCCGAAGGACAAGAAAAAGACCATCACTGAACTGAAAAAAGCGATTTCCAAGGATACNAGCATTTACCTCGCAACTGACGAAGACCGTGAAGGTGAGTCCATATCATGGCATTTGATTTCTGCACTGGGTTTGGAAAAGAAACCGATTCAGCGCATTGTCTTTCATGAAGTAACCCCCGGAGCCATCCAACAGGCCCTGGAACATCCAAGGGAATTGGACCAGCATCTGGTGGATGCCCAGCAAGCCAGAAGGATTCTTGATCGGGCGGTTGGATACGAACTTTCCCCACTCCTCTGGAGAAAAATCAAGCCAGGCCTTTCTGCAGGTCGGGTCCAAAGTGTTGCCGTCAGGATCCTGGTTGACCGAGAACGGGAAATCCGGGAATTCGAACCGGAAGAATACTGGAAAGTACGGGCCGATTTTGAAGGCTTTCATGCAGAACTGAGTAAGGTCGATGGGAAAGCAGTCAAAATCCAAAACGAGGAAGAAGCAAACCGAGTGACCCAGTCCATCAGGGCCGGGGAATGTGTGCTCAAGGAAATCGATGAAAGAGAAGCCTCNNGAAATCCTGCAGCACCCTTCACCACTTCAACACTGCAACAGGAAGCATCCAACAAACTNGGTTTTTCGGTCAAGAAGACGATGCTCATCGCACAGCAGCTTTATGAGGGTAATTTTGAAATTCCGGATTACAGCGGCGGTCTGATCACCTACATGCGGACCGATTCAGTGACTCTCTCGAAAGAAGCATTGGCGATGGCCAACGAAGTGATCGAAAAACGCTTCGGAAATGAATTCACTTTGGAGAAACCAAGATCTTTCCGAAACCGCACCAAAAATGCTCAGGAAGCTCACGAAGCGATCCGTCCAGTCAACCTCGAAATCCTGCCAGATCAGGTGATCCCTCATCTTGAACGGGACCAGGGGAGGCTTTACGGCTTGATCTGGAAAAGGACCCTGGCAACCCAGATGAAAGCCGCCAAAATCGCGCGTACGACTTTTCGTATCAATGCCGGAGAAAAATCTGAATATCAGTTTGAAGCCAAAGGTCAGCAGATTCTCTTTCCAGGATTTCTCAAAGTCTACATGGATTCGTCCAGCGATGCCCAATCCGTCTTGGGAGAAAAGGATCTTCTTCTGCCCCGGGTTGAGCAGGGTCAACGACTTCCTCTGAAAGATCTGAATGCGGAACAGCTTTTTACCAAACCACCACCTCGTTACAGCGAAGCGAGCCTGGTAAAAAAATTAGAATCTCAGGGTATCGGCAGACCTTCCACCTTCGCCCCGACGATTTCCACCATTCAGAACAGAGGTTATGTTGAACTTCTGGAAGACAAGCGGCTGAAACCGACTGATATGGGAGAGGTGGTGACCGATTTTCTCACCAACCACTTTAACGAAATCGTCAACCTCGGTTTTACCGCCAAGATTGAAAGAAATTTCGACCGCATCGCCCGTGGTGAAGAGGGGTGGATGGACATGATGGAAGGATTCTATCATCCCTTTCATGGACGGATTGAAGAAAAAAAAGAAACGGTCACCCGCGATGAAGCGGTAAAACGAAGAGTACTCGGAAGTGATCCGGACAGTGGAAAGCCGGTTAGCGTAAGCATCGGCCGTTATGGCCCGATGGTTCAGATCGGGACAAGGGAAGACGTCGAGAAACCAAGATTCGCATCACTTCCAAAAGGCTCAAGCCTGACCGAAATCACTCTGGAAGAAGCCCTTGAATGCTTCAAACTTCCCAGAACCCTTGGAGAGAATGAAGACGGTGAAGAGATTCAGGCGAATATCGGCCGTTTCGGACCCTATGTTCGGATCGGCAAGGAATTCTTTTCCCTGCCCAAAGACTTGGGACCCATGGATGTCGAACTGGATCAGGCTCTGGAAATCATTCGTGAAGGACGCGAAGCCAAGGCAAAGAAAACCCTTCATCAGTTTGGGGAGATCCAGGTTTTAAATGGACGTTACGGACCTTATATCAAAAAAGGCAAAGACAACTACCGCATTCCAAAAGGAACTGATGCGGAAAGCCTTGATGAGGAAACCTGTCTCCAGATCATCAAAGATAACCCTCCCACCGGAAAGCGAAGAGGAAGAGCAAAAAAAGGTTCCTGATGGAGGACCAAGTTCAATCCAGCCTNATTGTTAAAACTTTCCCGGTTGGACCTCTTCAATGTAACTGCACACTCATAGGCAACCCCCAAAGCGGTCAGGCGATCCTGATTGACCCCGGAGGTGATTCTGAGATGTTGTTACAGGAATTATCAGAACATCAATTACAGTTGGTGGAAATCCTCCACACTCATGCCCACCTCGATCACTTCCTGGCCTCAGGAAAGATCAAGGAAGCTACCGGAGCCAAACTTTCACTGCATCAAGAGGATTCGTTTCTCTGGGACATGCTGGAAGATCAATGCAGCATGTTCGGTATTCCCTATGAACCCGCGCCCCCGCCTGATCACTGGCTTGAGCATGAGGAGGAAACCCTGCTTCAGGGATGCTGCCTGCACACCCCTGGGCACACTCCGGGTTCAATGAGCTTTCTCTTTGAAGAAGAAAAGCTGCTTGTTGCGGGTGATACGCTCTTTCAAGGTTCAATCGGAAGAACCGATTTATGGGGAGGTGACTTCAATACGATTGAAACATCAATCCGGGAAGTCCTTTACAAACTTGATGAAGCAACAACGGTGATAACAGGACATGGGGCTTCCACCACCATCGGCAGGGAAATCAGGACCAACGCCTTTGTCCGGGGTTGAATTTCTCTTCCAGATCCAACAACTGCTGTTTCCGGTCCAGTCCGCTGCCATAACCGGTTAACGATCCATTTTTTCCGGTGACCCGATGGCAGGGAATGATGATGGTCAGGGGGTTCCTGCCATTTGCCTGTCCAACCGCCCTAACCGCCTTGGGTCTTCCCATACTTGAAGCCTGTTTGGCGTAACTCCAGATTTCTCCATAACCAATCTTCAATAACGTTTCCCAGGCTTGTTTCTGAAAAAAGGTCCCCTTCAATTGATAAGGCAGGTTAAAACCTGTTCTTTTTCCCTGGAAATATTCTTCCAATTGCCGGCGTGCTTCCGTAAGAATTGGGGTTTCTGCCTCCTTAAAACCCTCTGTCAGGGATGAAGAGATCCGAGTGTTCGACCGTTCCGTGAAATCTATTCTGACCAGATAACCGTCTTTTTCAGCAACCAGGAGAGGCCCCAGTGGGCTTTTGAAGAAAAAATAGCTTCCTTTGTCAGTGGATTCGCTCATCTAATATGAGATCCGGAACTTGTTGATCAGGAAATCATCGTACTCATCCGCAATCACCGCGATCGAGGCGATGATCCATTCCAGTTCTTCGGGATCCAGTCCCTGAACCGGACGGATGTAGCTCAGAACCAGGTGTTTGTTCCTGATACCGAAACAAACCCCCTTGAGCTTGAAGGTCCCGTTGAGCTGAAGTACATACTGGTTCAACTCTGCATCGGTTTGCTCATAACGGAAAAGGTTTGCTGCTACCACCAGTTCCGCATTGTCTTCGAGGGTAGTCAGGAAGATCTGGACCTTGACGGAACCATTGATGATCCACCATTCCTGCTCGCTGACCGTTTCCTTTTCTGCATCACCGCAATTGACCAAAAATTCATTTACCATGGCGCTGTACTGATTCAAGCCGCCCTCCTTTTCATGTGATTTTTCAATTGAAACCCCTGCATTCTTAACAGGTAAATACGCTGATTCTTGTAAGACTTAAACAATTCTTCCAGATCGAAAATCATTCAACATTCGGACCCTTTCAAGAAAGAAGGTTNATCCGTAAATATTTCAAAATCCTGATTGAGATCCATCCTGAAGNGATGAAAATAAANACATTCTCAGCTTTTTAGGATTACCACGCATAAGCATTCAAAGCAAGTTCGCTTGCTTCAGGCAACATTCCATTCATTGAAAAGTTGACTTATTGTTTAGCTCGTGCCAGAAAAAAATGATTCATGGCTCAGTTTAGGTTAGAATACTGGCTCATTAACTTTTCAATACCAAAGCATCTTTAGAAAAATTCCCATAGTCTTTAGTTGTTCGTATGGAGGATTCTAGAATACAAACCTTCGTCCCGGTTCAGGAAATTTTTGTACCTAACATCATGGTCCTCGGTGCGGGAGGAGCAGGCGGAAATGTTGTTACAAGAATGGTCAGCGAAGGGGTTCAAAATGTCAGGATGGTGGTTTGCAACACCGACCAGAAAGCCCTTCAACGNAACAAGGCAGATGTTAAAATTGACCTNGGCAGACAGTTAACNCGGGGTATGGGAGCGGGTGCCCGCCCGGAAATCGGAGCGGGTGCTGCAGAAGACAGTATCCGTGATATTGAAAATGTGATCAAAGGCTCCCACATGATTTTCATCGCCGCAGGAATGGGAGGTGGAACTGGAACCGGCGCGGCACCGGTGGTGGCGAGAGTAGCGCATTCGATGGAAGTGCTGACCGTTGCCATTGTTACCCTGCCTTTCGCATTTGAAGGCAAACGGCGGATGAAGACTGCNCTCGAAGGAGTCGAGAAACTTCGTGAGCATACCGACACCCTGCTTGTTATCCCCAATGACAAGCTTTACGACGCAACGACCATCAACACCAGCCTGATCGAAGCATTCCATTTGGTCGATACCGTGCTGATGAATGCCATCCAGGGGATCACCGATCTCGTCAATGGAGTGGGAGACATCAATGTTGATTTTGCCGATGTTCAAACCATCATGCAGAACATGGGCAAGGCAGTNATTGGAAAGGGAACTGCAGCAGGTAAAGACCGGATGAACCTTGCCATGCAGGATGCCTTNCAGAGTTCACTCATGGAGGATGTGGACATCCGTGGTGCAAAGGGAATCCTTGTTCATGTGTTGGGACCAGCTGATACTTCGGCTTTTGAAATCAGCGAAGCGATGGGTGCTATCGAAAACCTTGCCGACGAAGACGTGAACCTCATCTGGGGAGCAACCTTTGACGAAAAGATCGAGGATTACGTGACCATCACCATTATCGCCACGGGCCTGGACCACTGAGCCTTTTCCGGATCCATGGGCTCGACAAGAATAAGGTTCTACCAAACCCACAACGGACCCTGCCCTTACCGTTCCAGCGGAGATTGGAACAATCTCGCCTTTCAAACCCAAAGCCTGAGTGAAGACGCATACGGTTCACTACTCGATCTCGGATTNCGCCGAAGCGGATTCTCCGTCTATCATCCAATCTGCTCAGGCTGCTCGAGCTGCATCCCGATCCGGGTCAGAACCGACACCTTTAAACCCAGTAAAAGCCAACGNAGGACNTGGCAAAAAAACCAGGATCTGAGGGTGGAGCATCATCCTCCAGCCTTCTGTCAGCCTGGTTTTGAGCTTTACAGCAAGTATCAGCAAAACTGGCATCACTGCGGAACTCCGGTCACCGAAAGTGACTACCTTGATTTCTTGATCCATTCCCCGGTCAAAACCGAGATGCTTTATTACTACGACCAGGAACGCCTGTTGGCAATAGGCTGGATCGATATTCTTCCAAAAATGCTGAGTTCGGTGTATTTCATTTTTGACCCGGATGAAGCACCACGGAGACTGGGAATCTTTTCCCTCCTTTATGAAATCGAATATGCAAGCAGACTCGAGAAGCCCTGGCTCTATCTTGGATACTGGGTAGAGGATTCGCCGAAAATGTCCTATAAAAGCGATTTTCAGCCCGCAGAACTGCTTTTTAACAAAAAATGGGTCCCTTTCCATCAACACCCTGAATTGCTTGCCTCTCAAGATGTCTCAAACTGAAAACCGTTTTACCCATTTNGGNGAAGATGATCAGCCCCGTATGGTGGATGTCTCAGAAAAAGCGGTCACGCCAAGGACGGCAGTTGCAGAAGCTTTGGTTTGGCTTGGGCCGGAACTGGCTGAATTGCTCAAAGATTCAGGAAAAACCAAAAAAGGACCTGTACTTGAAACCGCGATCATCGCAGGAATCCAGGGCTGTAAAAAAACAAGTGAATTGATTCCCATGTGCCATCCCCTTCCACTTTCTGCAGCAGAGGTCGATATTCAACTCGAAGGAGAACAAGCACGAATTCGGGTTCAGGTCAAAACAACCAACAAAACCGGGGTTGAGATGGAAGCGCTCACNGGAGCATCCGTGGCGGCGCTGACCCTTTATGATATGTGTAAATCGGTTTCTAAAGCGATGGTCATCGAATCCATCAAACTGATNGAAAAAACAGGNGGGAAATCAGGTGACTATCACGCCGATGCAGGGTAGGTTCAATCTCTTCAATTGAGTTCTTTTAGTCTTTGCTCCAATGCTTCCACAATTTGACTGGAAGACAATTGTTGAAGACACCCNCCATAAGGACAATCTTTCATACGGCAGCGATCCGGGCTCTTTAAGTCCGGTGAAACCACCCATTCGCTTTGCTGGTAAGGCCCCCAACGCACTGGCGTATGGGGAGGAAGCGGACAGAAAAATCCCAGTACCGGAGTATTCTGGGCATCCGCCAGATGTAAAGGCCCGGTGCTGCTGGTGATCAAAAGACGTGCATTGCGAATACATTCCATCAGCTGGACAAGATTCAATTTTNCAGAGAGGTCTATGATCCGGTTTCCTGAAATTTTATCCACGAGATGCTGATTGATTTCGGCTTCTGCGGGTGATCCTGTCAGCAAGATCTGCCATCCAGTTTCCTGGAGTATTGTTTCTGCCAGCATTTGATACTGTTCCAGGTTGAGATTCGGTGCGGANTTTCCACTCCCAGCATGGATAATGATGTAATCCGAACTGACTCCATTTTGATTTTGAAGCGTCTCCCATTCTTCTGAAAGTTCCGGATCTGTCTGAAAATCAAACTGCGGTTCGGGAATCTTCGTGCCTAGCAAAGGAGAAAGAAGGTTCAGGTTATAATCAGCTTCATGTTTGAGACATTCGCTTCGATGTTCCATCACCCGATCTGTCAAAAGAAAGGAATACCACCGGAAGCCGGTCCCGATACGCCTTGGAATTCCAGACCGCCAAAGCGCCCAGATCAATGAAGCACGAGGGAAAAAAACGACTGAGAAGTCNAATTGATAAGAACGCAATTCTTTGGAAAGGAGTTCTAATCCCTGAAAACCCTGGTGTTTTCCTTCATTCTCATAGGTCAGCACCTGATCCAGTCCATTGATTCTTCGAACCATGGGTTCTGTATAGGGCTGACAGAGAAATGCAATGAAAGCATCAGGAAACGTTTGACGAAGGGCAGTTACCGCAGGAAGGGTGAGCAGGGTATCTCCAATTCGGTCCGTTCTGACCAGCAGGATCCTGGAAGGCATCACTGATTTTCAGTCTTGCTTCCAGTTTTGGAAGGGATTCTGAATCAGATTGATGTTGAGATAACGTGGATCGTCGCTGACATCCTCACCAATCCAGTCCGGTTTTTCAAAAGACTGTTCCTCGGTTTCAAGTTCGACTTCCGCGATCACCAACCCCTTGTTTGTTCCATGGAATTCATCAACCTCCCAGCAACAATCCCCGATTGTGATTTTTGTCCGATGTTTGGACAGAGTTGGCTGTTCGCAGACATGTTCCAAGAGGAATGNAGCATCTTTGACGGGGATAGCATATTCGTACTCAATCCTTCTGAGTGTGCCGCGTTGGGCCTTGATGTTGAGCTTGGCCATATCCCCTTCAATTCGGACACGAACTGATCGTTCCGGATTTCGGTTCAAATATCCCTGATGGAACAGCACTGGAGTTCCCAGGCTTTTCCAANCGTCTCCCTGAACCAGAAATTTTCGTTCGATNTCAANACCCATGATTTNTGTNTTTAGTTGATATCNAATGAATTCATTNTGCCTTCCTGGAAATGATCCGTGCAAGCAAAGCATTCAATATTGCGTGGATNTTAGTCCTGCTGGATCNTTGTATTTTTCTTTGTAATTCAANAAAGGAAAAGGGAATAAGGCTGTTAAAGTGAGGTTGATCATATATGCGAAATCATCAACCTCAGAAGCTTCAACAAGGGAGGCATCAACTACTCCTTATCCCCGGGAAAAGGGGATCTAAAGGCAAATGAAGGTGGCGATGGGAAATGAATAAGCTCTGGGGCTTTAAGCTTTATTCGTTTCTATTTAGCCCTTTCCCACACCAAGCGTTCCCCCATATACAATGGGGAGAGTATGATGCTTGGGGGAGAGGTTTATCCCTGATCGATGAGGCTATTGAATTCTTCAATCATAGAATCGATCTCGGATTCAAGGCTGAAGATTCCGTTCCAGTAATTCTGATGATCCTGCCATTGGGCATTGAGTTCAGAAACCTCACGTCCCTGTTGCTCAATCCAGGTGAAATACTTGAGATTATGAATCCGTTTACGGTCATAATACCCAAGCTCCTGCATGTGTTCTAATCCGGCATCCAGAAGCCGTTGGTGGTCACGGGCTGCAGAAACCTCTGCATAAGCACCGTGTTCTGCCGCCAGTTCTTCGACTCTGGATAGGTAGAGATCCATGGAATCGGTAAAAATNGTTACCACCCAATCGTCTTCTCCAAGCTCATAATATTTGGCAAACTTGATCGCGCCGATCATGTTGCCGATGCAGGAAATGCCCATCAGACCAAGGTTGGCGACAATATCCGGATCAACTCCCTGGGAAATCAGGTATTCCCTGCCTTTGGGTTCATTAAAAAGCCGGACAACCTTGACCACNGTCTCNTCATCGACAGACACGACCATGTCAGTATTTTTGCAGTCATGGATCCATGGGATGTGTTTGTCTCCGATGCCTTCGATGCGGTGCTCACCGTATCCGTTGTAGAGTAGTGTGGGGCACTGAAGGGCTTCGGCCGCTACCAGTTTGGAAGTCGGGTACTGATCCTTGAGGAAATATCCAAATCCAAGCGTTCCGGCGGAACCGGAGCTGGACACACTGCCCGCGAGTCTTCCCCGGCCCCCGGATGCCTTTTCAAAGGCTTCTTTAGCTGCATTTCCAGTGACATGGTAATGCCAGAGGGTGTTTCCGAATTCCTCGAACTGATTAAAGATCCGGATGTCGCTCCGGGTTTTTTTCAATTCCCAGCATTGGTCAAAAATCTCCTTGACGTTACTTTCGGTACCGGGAGTGGCAATGATCTCACCCGCCACCTTTTGAAGCCATTCAAAGCGTTCCCGGGACATTCCCTCAGGAAGGATCGCCACCGATTCACAACCAAGCAGTGAGGANATGTAGGCACCTCCACGGCAGTAGTTTCCGGTGGAAGGCCAGACGGCCTTGGTGGAAGAAGGATCGAACTGCCCGGTGACCAAGGCGGGTGCAATACATCCGTAGGTGGCCCCGACTTTATGAGCACCNGTAGGGAACCACTTCCCCACCAATCCGATGATGTTGGCTTTCACCCCNGTGATTTCNTTGGGAATCACCATCGCGTTCACAGCACCATAATTCCCCCCCTCGGAAACGGGTTCATTCTTCCAGCTGACACGGTAAAGGTTGCGGGGGTGCATGTCCCATAGTCCGATTGACTTCATCTCATCCCTGATGGCTCCGGAAATGTTTTCCGGGTTTTTCATTTCACGGAACGTAGGAAGCCTGATATTGCGTTCCCTGCAGTGGGCAGCGTTTTTGCGAATCTGAGCTTCATTTCGGGTCAAGTCGATCATGGAATATCCTTTTCGATTCAGTGATTCAGGTTTAATTCATCCAGAGAGTTGATAGGATGCTTCGGAATATTGATGATGTTGGATGCCGCTTTAACATCCTTCAGTCCGTTTCCAGTGAGTAAAAGAACACACACCGTTTTTGGATCAAGGTTGCTTTTTTCTTTCAGAAAACCGGCATAAGCGGTTGCACTGGCTGGCTCCGCAAAAACTCCGGCCGTGGAAGAGAGTTCATGCTGAGCCTTCAAAATTTCATCATCTGATACGGTGACACAGCATCCTTGGTAGGTTTTCAGATTCTTTACGGCAAGGTATCCGTTGCTGGGGACATCAACCGAAATCGAATCAGCAATGGTCTTAGATGCCTTCACATCGAATTGTCCAGTTTCCAAGGCCCTTGTGATCGCATCGCTCCCCTCTGCCTGTACTCCAACAATCACCGGGACTTTGTCAATCAAACCGAGTTGATGCAAATCACGGAATCCCTTGTAGACTCCTGAAAGAATCACCCCATCACCCACGGAAACATAGACACGATCGGGGCAGCTTCCGAGCTGCTGCCACATTTCGATGGAAACTGTTTTTTTGCCTTCGATGGTCAAAGGATTGTAAGCGGTGTTGCGGTTTAATCCGCCGTAGCGATCCGAGTATTCCAGGGAAAGGGCGAAAGCCTGGTCATAGTTCTTTTCGGCCATGATCACGTCTGCTCCATATTGGAGTGCCTGNATCATCTTGGCCGGAGGAGCCGTTTGCGGAAGAAAGAGTTTCACCTTGAGNCCTGCTGCAGCCCCAACCCCGGACATGGAAGATCCCGCATTTCCTGTGGAAGCCACTACCACTTCCTGGATTCCATGCTTGCGGGCAAAAGCAGCCACCAGCATTGATGCACGGTCTTTGAAAGATCCGGTCGGATTGAGCCCGTCATCTTTGAGGTAAAGCGACCTGAAGCCTGATGCTTCACAAAGTCTCGACGATTTCCAGAGCGGAGTGTTGCCCACCGGAAGATCCGGGAAATGTTCCCGCTCCACCGGAAGCAGGTCAAGTGACTCAAATGATGAGGGGGCTTTTCCCTGAAGCCTCACTTCGAGTACTCCGCGCAAAGGTTCATCCGCTTTTTTAACGGATGAACATTGGGGACAAAGCATCAGCCCTGGGACGATGTCAAAGTCCTGTCCGCATTCACTGCAGAGGTAATCNAAGGANAGCATGTTCAGAAAAAAGGAATGTCCCGGAACAGACTCACATCTTGAGAGTCTGCTCCAGTTTTGAAGGAATCAACCGCCGTTGGCAAAAACGCTCGGAAAGCGAGCCAGAAAGGCAATGGCAAGACGCAGCTCACGCTGGTCTACGGCCTCACCAATCTTGTGGGTGTTCTGTTCGATTCCAGGACCGAAACCAAACATGGGCGGATGTTTGTAACCACCTGCATGAACCCACTCTTTACGTTCGGAAACATCAATCGATTTATTCTCTTCCGGAATCGGAAATCCCACTCCATCGGTGGAAAAGATCCAACGATCAACCCGTGCCTGTTTTCTTAAAGCTCCTTCAGTTTCCGGGCTGCCATTGATGTTCGGGGATACAACACGGTCATAGACATTCACTGCAGTCTGGATCACGTTGTGTTCTTCCGGAGTCGCCCAGCCCATGTAGACCTGAGGGTTGCCGGGTTGGTATCCGGTCCAAGTCGGCTCTTCATAGCGTGGAATGGAAACTTCCACCTGCAGACCGGCTTCACGGGCTTTTTTGACCCCATCCAGGTTTTCAATGTCTTTGACCGCCTGGTCCGGTGTTTCTCCTACCGTCAATCTCCGGTCAAAACGAACGGTCCAGCGGTCTGGAACAGCGCAGTCGCTGGGAGTTTCCAAATTCGCCCAGGATGCGGTTCGGGTTCCATGTCCAAGAAAGGCATCATCCAAAAAACCATCACGGGCATCATATTTTGCCGCTGCTTCGGAAATGATCGCACTTCCGAATTCCAGAGGATTCAAACCTTCCCAAGGCATGGATCCATGACACGAACGGCCGGTGACGGTCAGCTCAATCTGCATTCTTCCGCGTTGTCCTCGATAGATTCCGAGTGCTCCTTTTTGGGCATCTCCGGTACCTTCGGTGAGGATCACGACATCGGGAATCAATTCAGGTTCTGCTCCCGGCAGCACCTTCTGCATNACAAACATCGGTCCGGCTCCATCGTTGTCTTCCTCAACTGCGGTCGCATAGGCTCGTATAATGGTCCCTTTGAGAGCACCCTCAGAAGCAAGCTCCAGTGCAATTTTGGTGGCAATCGCCTCGGAAATAACTCCGCTGAGCTGGTCAGCACTGCCTCGGCCGAACACCATGTTATCCCATTCCGAGTCCTCTGGAAGATAGCCCAGCTCGCTCCGTAGGAATTCACGTGCCATTTTTCCGGAATCAATCACTCCATCATAGGAATCGACGCTGCCATTGGTTTTTGAAAGCCACTGGTCCCTTAGAGCGCGCACTGTATCGGTGTGTCCGTCGAAATACACCACACGTTTTTCAGAATCCGGGATTCCGTCATCCGGATCGGAAACGGTCCAGACCAGATTCCCATACTCATCAAATCCAATGTCATCCGCCGAACGGACACCGCCAATCTCGATGATCTTGTCACGCAGGTATTCGAGCCTGGGCCCTTCGTGATTGCTCAATCCGCATTCCGGATCTCCTCCCTGATCCAGGGGTTTGTCNACATAATCAGCAGGTATGCGGATGACTTCCTTGAGCATCTCAACAGCCAGGGGAAGGTACTTTTCACTGAGTTCTGATATTCGTGCGTCCAGTTGATTCATCAATCTCCTAAAATGCTTATTGTGGTTGTTTTTTCAATTCGTTTTTTGGTTTCAGGAAATGGTATGCACACGCTTCAAATCACGTTGAATCAAGTCCTGAAACAGTGCTGCGGGATTATCAAATTTTGCCGCAAAGATCATGGCGGCAATGATGTAAGGCTTGTAACCTGCCTGNATGTAAGTCGGAGTCCGATAGCGATCAAAAACCGACGCTTCTACTTCTCCCTTTTCACAGGAAACACTGCTGATGTCAGCAGGCAGGCAATGCATATAAAGGGCTTTGCCATCACGGGTAGTCTTCATCAATGATTCNGTACATTCCCATCCGGTGAATTTCGCGTTCTGCGCAAGGCATTTTTGTTCCAAGTCTTCCAAACCCTTGTGATCCTTGTTTCGGAGCAGTTCCGTTCGGGTTTCCATCACCTTATANGGTGCCCAGCTTTTGGGGTAGACGATATCTGCGTCCGCAAATGCCTCCTCCATGGAGTTACTGACCGAAAAACTNCCGCCGGATGTGGAGGCGAATTCCGAAGCGTTTTTCATGCATTCTGGAACCAGGTCATAGCCTTCCGGATGGGCCAGTGTCACCTCCATCCCGAACCGTGTCATCAAGCTGATGATGCCCTGGGGAACCGACAAAGGCTTTCCGTAACTGGGCGAATAGGCCCAGGTCATGGCGATTTTCTTACCTTTCAGGTTTTCCAGAGATCCATAGGTCTGGACGAGATGCTGAAGGTCCGCCATTGATTGGGTGGGATGATCCATATCGCACTGGAGGTTGACCACCACCGGGCGTTGGTGGAGCACCCCATCTGCTCTCCCAAGATCAAGGGACTCAGCTACTTCCTGCATATAGGCATTACCCGCTCCAAGATACATGTCATCNCGAATGCCGATTGCTTCGGTGAGGAAAGAGATCATGTTTGCGGTTTCACGAACCGTTTCCCCATGGGCAATCTGGGATTTTCCCTCATCCAGATCCTGTACCGTCAAACCCAGCAGGTTGGCCGCCGAGGCATAAGAAAACCGGGTCCGAGTCGAATGATCCCGAAANAGGGAAACCGCCAGCCCTGATTGGAAAACTTTAGTAGAGCAGTTGCTTTCGTAAAGTGACTTCAACCCCTCTGCAATCTTGAGGATTGCCTTCAATTCAGCTTCGGTTCTCTCCCAGGTTAGAAGAAAATCCTTCCCGTAAAGTCCTGACTGCAAAGGTTTCAATTCTTCAATTAATCGATCCATTGTTTTTATAAGAAAATACAGTTGCTCCAATCAATGATTGGATTTTTTTGAAATTTTTAAAAACTGCTGATTATAAAGAAGAAAACGATTTTCTTCAAGATCTAAGCAAGAACTCTAAAACGGTGGGGTGGGTTTTTGAAAAGAGGCATGAAACAATAGATTGAATGGAATCAACACATCTAACTCCATGCCTCTTATAAATCATAAATTGGCAAAATTTTAAGCTGGTNCAAAAGNNTTACACCNCACCCAATTTNNAGATAAGGACTCATTTCCCAATTCCACTGGTCTGCATNGCATCACGGATTTCATCGAGAATGGCTGGATCNTCGATGGTGGGTGGAATTGGAACCTCTGCGGTTGTTGCCAACTGACGGATGGTTTTGCGTAAGATCTTACCGGAACGGGTTTTGGGAAGCCTTTTCACCAGGGCGGATTTTCGGAAGCAGGCGACTGCACCGATTTCCTTCCGGATGATGGAGACCAGTTCCTTTTCCAGATCCTGGTGGTTCATTTCCACACCATCCTTCAAAACCGCAAAACCGACTGGGACCTGACCCCGTAGTTCGTCATCGATCCCGACCACTGCACATTCCGCCACTCCGGGGTGGGAACCGATCAACTCTTCCATCTGCCCCGTGGATAGCCGGTGTCCGGCAACNTTGATCACATCATCCACCCGGCCCATCACAAAAACATAACCGTCTTCGTCAATGATCCCCCCGTCTCCTGTCTGATAATAACCAGGGAACTGGGAAAGGTAGGATTTTCGGAAACGCTCGTCGTCGTTCCAAAGCGAGGGAAAACAACTTGGCGGAAGAGGAAGTTTGACGACGATATTCCCTGTGGTCCCTGGATCGCAAGNCTTTCCCTCATCATCCAATACCTGGATGTCGTAGCCTGGAACCGGNAAAGTCGCTGAACCNACTTTGACCGGTTGTGGTTCCAAGCCCATCGGGTTGGAACACATCGGCCATCCTGTTTCGGTCTGCCACCAGTGATCGATGACCGGACAATGCATGATTCCCTCAAGCCAATCATAAGTCGGAGGATCCAGNCTTTCTCCAGCAAGAAAAAGGGTTCGCAGATTGCTGATGTCATACTGCTGCTTGAGTTTCGCCTCCGGGTCTTCCTTTTTCACTGCCCTGAAAGCGGTCGGGGCAGTGAAAAAAGTGTTCACCCGATGTTCGTCCAGTACCCTCCAGAATGCTCCGGCATCCGGGGTGCGGACCGGTTTTCCCTCATAAAGGATGGTGCTGCATCCATGAATCAGCGGAGCATAGACGATGTAGGAGTGACCCACCACCCAGCCAACGTCGGATCCCGCCCAATAAACCTCGCCGGGATTGGTGTTGAAAATCGCTTTCATGCTGTATTTGAGGGCAACGGCATGGCCTCCGTTTTCCCGTATCACACCCTTCGGCAAGCCGGTGGTCCCCGAAGTATAAAGAATGTAAAGCGGATCGGTGGCATCCACAGGTACNGGATCAACAGGATTCGCAGATGACATCAGATCATTCCAGTCGAAGTCCCTCCCNGCCTGCATCGAAGCCTTTGCTTGTGACCGTTGAAGCAGGATGACGGTTTCAGGAGCATGACTGGAGATGCGAAGTGCTTCATCAACCAGAGGTTTGTATTCAATGATATTGGTAAATTCTATCCCGCAGGAAGCCGTCACCAGGGCTTTTGGTTTTGCGTCATCAATACGGATCGCCAGCTCATTCGGGGCGAAGCCTCCAAAAACCACCGAGTGAATCGCTCCAAGCCTGGCACAAGCCAACATTGCGACCACTGCTTCCGGAATCATCGGCATGTAGATGATGACCCGGTCTCCTTTTTCAACCCCCTGGTTCTTNAACACCCCGGCAAAACGGGCAACTTCNTCCAGCAATTCACGATACGTGTAGCTTCGAACGGTTTCAGTGACCGGGGAATCATAAATCAAAGCCGCCTGCTCGGCCCTCCCGTTTTCCACATGGAAATCGAGGGCCAGGTAACTCGTGTTGAGTTTTCCTCCCTTGAACCAGTGATAAAAACCCTTTTCATCCTGGGAGAGGATCGACTTCGGTTTCTCATACCAGTTGATCAATTCGGCCTGGCGGCTCCAGAATGCTTCAGGATTCTCAATGGATTCGCGGTATTCTTTCTGGTAGCTCATGTTTTTCCTTCCTGATTTACATTGATGCAACGATGAGTGATTCACTCAAAATCGCATAAATATAAGTTTTCAATTTTTGAATTGGGAAAATCCCATCTGGTTTGATACTGAAAGAGATTTCAAAAACCCTAATTTTCTTAGGATTAGATTTGAATTTCAATTCTTTCAATCATTCAATGAGATTGGAATCGTGTTCCTGCCTGGCCGGAAAAGGTTTGTTCAAGAACCTGGATGTTGGTGATGAAGGCCTGCTGACCGCCGGCTTCGAGGAAATTGATAACGGCTTCGACTTTGGGCCCCATGCTTCCGCTTGGGAAAATACCTGACTGTTGAAGCTCCCTGGTTTCTTCCAAGTTGAGGCTGCGGACGTCCTCCTGATTGGGCTGTTGGTAATTGAGTTTAACCCCATCCACATCGGTCAGGATCACAAACACCACCTCCAATTCTTCTCCGCGACGGTGTGCGCGTTCGCGTAAAGAAGTGGCCAGCAGGCTGGAGGAAAGATCCTTGTCGATCACTCCTTCAACACCGCAGTAGACTTTGGCCGGCGGGGCATCCAGAGATTTTTGATAGGTAATGTCGTAGCTGCATGGATATTGTTCCAACTCCCCTGCTTTTTGAGGTTCGATTGCGACCACCGGAATGCCTCCGCCTCCAACCGCGATAGGGATGTTGCCCGACTGCANGCAGCTTTCGATGATATCGATTTCGATGATTTCCTTTGGTTTGGGAGAAGGAACCACCCTGCGCCAAACCTCCTGTCCCTGGTCATTGAGCTTGTAGAACCCGCAGAGGTAACCCTGGTTTTTCTGGTGTTCTTCGGCTTCTTCCTTGGTCATGGGCGGGCCGATGAACTTTGTGGGTTCCTGGAAGGCAGGATCATCATGATCGACGATGACCTGAGTGATGATTTCCGCAGTTTTGAGGTCCTTACCCCGAACTCTCAGGGAGTTGGAGAGTTGCGCCAACATGTAGCCCAAGGCTCCCTGGGTATCCGCCCCGCAAACATCNATGGGCAATTTGTGGATCATTTCACCGGCATATTCTGAACGAAGCAGGATATTGCCGATCTGAGGACCATTACCGTGGGTCAGGATGTAGGCGTTATCCGGGTGGTCAACGATGAACTGAGCCAGGATTTCACAGGTTTTCCAGGCCTGTCGCCACTGGGCGGGAAGGTCAGGGTTGACCATCTTCCCGGTTTCCGGATCGGTGATAACCGGAGAAATTTCATTGCCTCCCAAGGCGAATAGATAGAGCTTTCCCATTTTCAGGCACTGACGGATTGAAGCGGAAGTGAATACTGTCGTTCACCGCTGAAACTTTTGAAGGCATTCGCAACCGCAGACGCCGTGGGAACCAATCCGATTTCTCCTACTCCTTTGGCTCCGAAGGGTCCGTTTTCATCNGGTTCCTCGACTCCAATCACGACAATTTCAGGAGTTGCCGAAGAACGGATCAGTCCCATTTTCCCCAACTTTCGGTGCACCGGGAATCCTCCTTCCATCGCCATGTCTTCGGTCAGGGCATAACCAAGTCCCATGTGGATCGAGCCNTCAAGCTGGCCTTCGAACAAAGTGGGATTGATGATCCTGCCCGCATCATGGGCGGCATAAACCGTTTTCACCTTGCCTGCATCATCCAGGACCACCACCTGGGTTGCATAACTGTAGGAGTAATGGGTCTGGATGTTGTCCGAATCGGATTCAAGTGCGGTGGTCCAGTCACAGGTCCATTCTCCTTGATACACCTTTCCTGTGAGTTCTTCCAGGGAACGCTGTTCAAGATCCTGTTTCAGTTTCGTTGCGGCATCAATAACGCTGTGCCCGATGATGGAAGTTCCACGGGAAGCGGTGGTCATTCCGCTTTCACTTTCCTCGGCAGTATCGACCCTGACTTCNACAATCTCAGGAGAGAGACCCGTGACCTCGCAGAAAAACTGAACCGCCATGGTGTAAACCCCCTGGCCCATTTCGGTCCATCCCTGATGGATAAGAATCCTTTCCGGAGATTCGATCACAATCTTCACTTTTCCAGTGTCTGGAACCCCATTACCGATACCGGTATTTTTAATACCGCAGGCGATTCCTGCATGTCTGGATTGCTGGAACACATCCTTGACTGCTTCCAGGGTTTTACGGATACCGATTCCGGATTGAAGCACTTGTCCCGTAGAAGTCATTCCACCCGGGGTGAGGGCATTGTCGTAACGGATCTGCCAGCGGTCGAAGCCTCCCATCTCGCAGAGTTCATCAACACAGCTTTCGACAGCGAAATTGATCTGGTTCACACCAAATCCGCGCATCGCCCCGCAGGGGATGTTGTTGGTGTAGACCGCTCGGCTTCGAACTTCAACTGCATCGACATGGTAGGCTCCGGTGGCATGTCCTGCGGCCCGTTCCAATACTTTCATTCCCACCGATGCATATGCTCCCGTGTCCCCGATGATGTCACTTTTGACAAAGGTGAAGCGGCCGTTGCTGTCACATCCCATTTCGATTTCCATCGTCAACGGATGGCGTTTGGGATGCATGCAGATCGATTCTTCACGGGTGAGGGCGACACGCACCGGTTTTTTCATCAGAAAGGCTGCCAGGGATGCGTGCCCCTGAACCGCAAGATCCTCCTTACCGCCAAAGCCTCCGCCGTTGGGCATCAGCTTCACACGAACCATTTCCTGGGGAAGTCCCAGGATGCTNCTGATGCTNTTCCGATCCTCATAAACACCCTGACTCTGGGAATAGACTTCAACGCCATCCTCTGAAGGTGCCGCAAGACAACATTCCATTTCCATGAAGGCATGTTCGATCCGCTGGGTGGAGTAGGTCCCCTTGGTGATGTGAGCACTTTTTTGGCGTGCGGCTTCGATATCACCACGATGGATTTCCGCATTCGAAAGCAGGTTTCCTTTGGCATGAACCTGCGGGCTGCTGCTTTCCAGTGCTGCTTTGGGGTCGGTCACCGGAGTGAGCACCTCGTAATCGACATTGATTTTCTGAACCGCCTCCCTTGCATTTTTCTCGGTATCCGCGACGACAACTGCCAGCACATCGCCGATGTATCGGGTTTCCTCTCCGATTTCGATCATCAGCGGCCAGTCCTGAACAATCAGCCCGGTATGCCTGGCACCGGGAATGTCTTCTGCCGTGAAGATCCGTTCCACGCCTGGATGAGCGCCTGCTTCNGAGAAGTCCATGGAAAGGACTTTGGCNCGGGGATGATCACTGAATTTGAGGGCCCCATANAGCATTCCTTCCAATTCCACGTCTGCAACATAAGGAGCATGACCCGTTGCCAGTCGTCTTGAATCGTATTTGGGAAGGGAATCTCCCAATTTTCCAGTATAGGAAGGTAAACTCAGGGTTTTGCCCTGCTGGATTGCTTCGGCCGCATGAACGCACGAGTCAACAATCTTTTTGAATCCGGTACAACGGCAGAGGTTGCTGTTGAGGGCTTTGACAAAATCTTCCCGACTGGGCTGTTCCGGTTTTTCAAAAAGGGGCCAAACCTTCATCAAAATTCCAGGGGTACAGAATCCACATTGAAGTCCGCCTTTTTCCATGAAGGCATTGACCACGGTTTCACGTTTTTCAGCTGAAAGTCCTTCAGTGGTCACCACCTCCTTGCCTTCCACCCGTTTCATGGCCGAAATACAGGATTTGACTGCCTTGTTGTCGAGCAGAACCGTGCAACATCCGCAAACGCCTTCAGGCGAGCAGCCGTCCTTGGGAGAAATGATTTTCTCCGTATTGCGAAGGTAATCCATCAGNTTCAGGTTCGGATCCCCTTCATAATTCCGCTTTTCTCCATTTAAATAAAATTCCATTTCGGCCTTTGTTTCATGCCCATTTAAGGGCTAAATCGTGTTATGTTTCAAACTCCAGGATATGCATTCTTGTTCATGTATGCTTGCCTGGGAAATGATTTTGAACGTTGATTGAATGAAAAACTGTTAAATCCTTATTTTACTGCCGGGCTATCACACTGGCATAATTCACATGTCCCGACTCAAGGATACCCCAGCGTATTTTCTCCATGATTTCATAACGCGTCAGGTCCACAGACGTTTCTGCCTCACCTGAGACGGTTTTTTCAGGGTCATCCGCAGAAAAACGAATATTGAAACCCGGACCACTGAACTGGACCTCGCCGTTCATCAGGGTGCTTTCGTATTCATCCTGGCTGAAGCGCGCGAGCACGGTATCGCCGCCATTGTTTCTTTCGATGAAAAAACCATCATGGTTACTGAACTCACGGAAGGATTCCCGGCTTCCAAAAAACCGCGGTTTCAGCACGTAGGGCCCCCCGTCTTCAGGACAGAAAATATCACAGTTGCCGCATTCATTGCAGAAATCAGCGAAGTTGGCAATCTGGTGTTTCTTTTCCAGGACCAGTTTTCCGCTTTCTTCAACCGACCAACTGCCGTCCTCAAAAGTGAGGGTCTTCACCGGAACCTGCTCCGGAGGAATGGAAAGCATGAAATTGGCATCATTCGGACAAACCGGGATGCATTTATCACAGGTCAGNCAATCGAACAATTCAAGCATGGAACCGACCTTGGTGGGCGGTTTGCTGTTTTTGACTAAAGCATAGCGTTGGTCCAGGGTTGCATTTTCAGCATAAGTTTGGGTATTGAGCAGCTTACATTGGGATAGCCAACGTCCATAAAGGTCCTCTCCTGCTGCTTCCAGAAGGGATGTTCCTTCTTCGAGGGCTTTTCTGCAGGAATCGATTTTGGAATCCTCCGCGTTTTTTCCACATTCCGAAAGAGCCTGCTCGGCATTGCCATAGGCTTTGATAATGTAATCCGGAATGGTATTCACACCGAGGCGGTCCATCCGTGAGTCCAGTTCACGAAAATAGGTGGTGGCCCGGCTGTATCCTCCTGCCTTCAGCAGATCACTGCAGCTGGTAATAGGAGTCAGGCCGATGGCAACCGCGTCTGCAAAATTCTTCCGGTCAATACCTGCTGAAAAAGAGATCGGGTAGTGGTCGCCAAAGCGGTCCCTGAAGCGGTCAACCAAATTNGTTGCCAGCACATGCAGAGGAGGTCCGGAAAGATACATTTCCTTTTCTGATTCCGGGAAAAAACTTCGGTGATTCTCCACGATCAGGGTGTTGCTGAACTTGACTCCGAAACCAAGCCCGAGTTGGTCTGCGGTGACTCCCAGGCGCTGTACAAAGCCTTGAGCCTGATCCCAGGAAGTGTCGGTTTGAAAGGCCTTACTGGGAACATTCACCGCTTCATAACCCATCACTCCCTGGAGTAACTCACGAACCCGTTCCTCACCGAGGAGGGTCGGGTTGAGCTTAATGATGCAGTTCAGGGAATGTTCATTGAGGAGGAAATCAATGATTCTCTCAATCTCATCAGGAGGACATCCATGGAAGGTACTCAAAGTGAGTGAGTTGGAAAGATTGGTAGGAAAATCAAGATCGCGGAACTGACTGAATCGATCCGGGATCTGCTTACGGTAATGCTCCACCACCGCAGAGGCATCCTTCATTCCGCGGATGTAATCCTGTACGCGTTCGGTTTGGATTCCCTTGAGGTCATAACCGACGCTCATGTCATAAATCACCTCCCCGAATCCNGGAGCCATTTTCAGCTTTCCTGAAGCTTTGAGGATCTCGATCAGCATCGCTCCCTTGACATATTCATGGAGGGATTGCTCCAACTTCAGTTCCTGGGACCATTCGACGTTGTATCCGATGGTTTCCATGTCGATGCATGGACGTGGAATTTCCAACTCATCAAGAATCTGAACGGTCTTGAGTTCCAGGATTCTGCAGCCGCAAAGCCAGGAAAGCACAAGATTCTGGGCCATCTGGGTTTGGGGACCAGATGCCGGACCAAGCGGGGTTGGGGCCCGTTTGTCATGAAAGGGCACCGAATAATCCCGACCTTCCCGTCCTAGAAAAAAACTCTTGCTTGGCAGGTCAAAGATCGAGTCTGCAGATTCGAGTTCGCTGAACATCCGTTCAATCAGGGCTGCAAAGGGATAAGGTATCAGTTCTGCCATAAGATCATTTCAATCAGATGAATTATTTGATTTTCCGTGAATAAAGGTCTCTGGCATCATTGCATCCTTTGCCAGAGTTTTCGGGATTGTTCTGCTGCTTCCTGCTTTGCTGCCTCTTCGTCGATTCCTTGAAGATGGTGATTTTGCACACGCATGAGTCCACCGCTCATGACATCACATGGTTCGCCCAATCCAAAGAAAACATGTCCAAAGACATTATCGGAATGAACCTCGGTTCGAGGATGGTAATCATAAATTGCGAGATCTGCACGATAACCCGGNTCAACCCGACCNATACTGCGGCCGAAAACGGCAGAGGCAATACGGGGATTGTGATCAAACAAAATTGCCTGGTAATCAACCCCTGCATCNCCNGCCGACATATGGGAACTGCGGATGAGCATTCCCTCTTTTGCTTCACGGATCATGTTGGACTGCATCCCGTCGGTTCCCAACCCGGGTTTCATCCTTTCCGCAGCTTGATTAGAAAGCATGCCGATACGGTTGTTGGCATTGGAAGTGGGATTGTGAACAAGATGCGCCTTATGCTTCTGAATCAACTCAGCATCNCTTTCCAGACTGTGGACCCCGTGGATCAGCATCGCACTCTGGTTGATCAAACCAAAATGGTCGAGGCGCTCCACCACTGAAGCATGTCCCCTGTTTCGGGCATCTTCTTCATCNGCACGATCTTCCGAAAGATGAGTGTGAATGCCCCAGTTCGAGCGCTTTGAGTGGACTTCTGCCACTTTTTTCAAAGATTCCTCACTGAGGGTGAAAGAGGCATGGAGGCCCAGAAGGGCGGCAAGTTCCTGATCCTGAGAATGCTTTTCGGCTGCATCCAAATTTTCCTGGAGGCTTCTTTCAAACAATTCCTGTCCATTGCGGTCGGTCACTTCAAAGGCAAGGCCCGTGGCAATCCCGAGTTTCTTCCCGGTATCCCCAAGCAGACTCAAAGAACCTTCAATGAAGGAAGGACTGCAATGGTGATCAATGACGGTGGTGGTGCCTGCCTTGAGACTGTCAATCAATCCCGCTTCGAATGAAGCCTGGGTCGCATCATGGTCCAGGGCAAGATCGAGTTTCCACCAGACTTCCTCCAGAATTTGGGTGAAATTAAGCGGGGTCTTGGCAGGAGGAGGCATACCCACTGCCAGGGCAGAATAGAGGTGATGATGGGCGTTGATGAGCCCAGGAAGAGCAAATTTTCCTCCGCAGTCCAGGACTTCCTCAAACTCACCTTCAGGCTCGGTTGTCCCAACACTCATAAATTCGTCCCCATCAATCACCACAAAGGCATTTTCCAAAAAAGGCGTTTCCGAGCAGGGACGGAGTAGATTCAGACCTTTGATCAGTTTCATTCAATACATTTCATTTACGGTCAATAGAGAAACCCTTTCATATCAAAGAGGTAGATCATAATCGAGCGGAACAGGGAGTTCAATTTTTATTTGCAAAGCCGATTTTGTGCAGAGGACTCTTACAAAATCATGACTTTTCAAGGATCAGGAACTTGAGGACAAAAAGGAATGGATATCACCCGCAAGTTTTTTTGAAATCCCGGGGACATGGAGGAGGTCTTCGATGGAGGCTTTTTTCAGCGAGGTGAGGCTGCCGAACTGACGTAAAAGGAGTTTTCTCCGTTCAGAACCCACCCCGGGAATGTCTTCTAAAACCGAATGCAGGTTTTCACTGCGTTTCAATTGTCGTTGAAACTGGATCGCNAAGCGGTGTGATTCGTCACGGATGTTTTGCAGGAAATAAAGTTCCGGGGAATTGCGATGGGGCCGGATTTCATTTTTCATGTTCGGTTTGACGATGTATTCGAAATCTTTGAGCTTTGATCCTCCTCCAACCCGACGACGTTCGGAACGCCCTTTGGCCAAACCGATGAGATCAATTCGTTCCAGAGGAATTCCAAGGTCCACCAAAACCTGATGGGCAACATTCACCTGCCCTTTTCCACCATCAATGAGAATCAGGTTGGGAAGCGGCATTTCGCCGCTCAAAGTTCGTTTATAACGTCGGGTCAGGACTTCNTTCATCGAGGCAAAATCATCAGGGCCCTCAATGCTCTGGATTCGGTATTTTCGGTAGTCCTGCCGGGAAGCGTGATTCCGTTTCCAACTGACCATGGATGCCACNGTCTGATTCCCGGAAAGATGTGAGATGTCGAATGCCTCTACATTCATGGGAAGATGCTTCAAGTGCAGGGCATTCTGGACTCGGCGAAGGACTTCCTCATCCTGAAGCGTTCTGGCACGCTGTTCACTGAGGTTCATTTTGGCGTTGTTGAATGCCATCTGCACCAGTTCCTTCTTCCTTCCACGATGCGGTCTTAGAACAGAGACCTTCCTTTCGGATTTTTCATTCAACACCTCTTCCAGTTCCTGCTGGTCCGAATATTCAAAAGGAAGGAGAATTTCCCGTGGCATCACGGCTTTATCATTCATGTAAATACGATTAAGCACCTGCCCCAATAAATTATCATCGGTAACCTGTTCGCATTCTTCGTAGAAGAAAAAATCCGTTCCCAGCAGCCTGCCGTTGCGGATGAACAAAACCTGAATCCCTGCACTGTTGGACTCGCGGAAAAGGTTGAATACATCCTGATCGTTGCCTTTTGCATCCAGAACCGTCTGTTTTTCAAAAATTCTTCCCAGTGCTCGGGCCTGATCCCGAAGCATCGCGGCCTTTTCAAACTCAAGTTTTGCCGATGCATCCTTCATCCGGCTTTTGATCTGTTCCAGCAGTTCATGATGCCTACCCCGCATGAACAATCGAACCTGCTGCACCGCTTCGTCATAATCTTCCACGGGAACCGTTCCTCTGCAGGGTCCCAAACAGCGCTTGAGTTGAAAATTAAGGCATGGACGGTAGGTTTTTTTCCCGTTTAAGTCCATTTTCGAAGTCCGAAGCTGAAAGTAACGGTAGACCATCCTCAAAACCTGCCGGGCTTCTTTGACCGANGGAAAGGGACCGAAGTACTCCGCTTTGGGGTCATGTTTCTCACGTACCAGAAAAAGCCTCGGGTACGACTCATTCAACGTAAGTTTGCAATAGGGATAGGATTTATCGTCCTTCAGATTAACATTGTAGCGGGGCAGGTGGGTCTTGATCAGCTGCTCTTCCAGGATCAGGGCTTCCGCTTCGGTATCGGTGATGATCAGAGAAACATCCCGAACCAGGGAAACCATGACCTGGATGCGAATGTTATGTGAGGCGGAAGTGTGGAAGTAGGAACGGACCCGGCTGCGGAGAGATTTGGCCTTGCCTACATAAAGCACATCTCCTCCGCTGTTACGGAAAAGATAAACCCCGGGACGGTCCGGCAGGTGCTTCAGCTTGGATGTAAGCGGGGGGTCCTTTTCAAAAGCTTCTTGGGGCAATGGGGACTCGAGTTGATAAAACTCAATTCATCAGGAGGTCATCAATCGTTTCCTGGACTTTTANAGCAAACTTGTCCATTCCTCCGTAACGACCGATGTCCATCTTGAGGCTGTATTGCAAGACTACAGTGGGGGTACCGGTAAGCCCGTATTGCTGGGCTTTGAGTTCTCCTTCAGCCAGTAGTTGGTTGACCCAGGGGGCATCCTTTTCTTTCTGGAAGGCTTCGGATAGACCCAAAGAGCGGGCAAGATAATTAACAATTCCCTTGTCAAAAACATCCACTCCATGGGTGAATCTTGCCTTGAACAGTTCATCCTTGATCTGATCTCCTTTTCCTAACTTGCGGGCCACATAATACAAACGTAANGGTGCATCATCCTGACCACGGAAAACGATGGGAATGTCGATGAATTCCACACGGTCTTTCTGTTGCTTACGGAATTCAATGGAGGCCTCCCTCAGATTATTACAATGAGGACAGCCAAAATTCATAAATTCCTCAAAAACGACCTTTTCTACGGTGTGGGCTTTGGGAACTTTTCCCACCACCGCATAATGGCCCCGGATACGCTCGGCCGAGTTCACCGGAAGAGCAAGAATCAGCAACAGAAATATAATCAAATATCGGTACATGTATGGCTCCTTCGAGAGAGTTCAGAATCTTTTCCTGATTATCATAGCATTAACAGATCTAAGCAAAATCATTTTTGAGTGAATGGGTTGAAAAAGATTTTCAGTTCAGNTCAAGGTTTAGAGTTCCTGGTACCCATGTCGCCCTGCAGATATTGGATAATGCTTATTGCAGTGATTGCTGCCGTTTCGGAGCGCATGATTCGGGGTCCAAGAATAATACTTTGAAATCCAGACATTTCCGCAATCCTCATTTCGTCTTGATGCCAACCTCCCTCAGGTCCTACCAACACCCTTTGCGGTTTCCCATGATCAGAGGATCCACAATCCGAAAATCCCTTGTTTTGATTTTCTATATTGCTTAGCATCCAGCCTTTTCCCTGAAGCGGTTTTTGTTCCAGTGCTTCTTCAAGAGAAAGAAATGCTTCCAATTTNGGAAACAAAAAACGTCCGCTTTGCTTACAAGCCTCTCTGCAAATTCTTTCCCAACGTCGCAATGCATCTTGCTGCTTTGAAGCATGACGCATTCCCTGGGAAAAGTAACCCGGAAACAGAACGAATTTTGATACTCCCAACTCTGTCCCTTTTTGAAGAATCATTTCCAGAGCTTTTTCACGGGGCAGAGCCTGCCATAATTCAAGCTTGAGGGACGATTCAGGAGGAGGTTCCAATCGATTTTCAACAATGAAACTCAATCGGTTGCGTGCATTTTCCAGGACTTTGGCTTCAAACCGTTGCGGCTGCTCATCCTGGACTTCGAAAATCTCACCTTCTCGAAGCCGTCTGGATTTGGAGGCATGAGCTGCCTCTGTACCTGTCAGTTCCGCTTCTTGACCACACTCCAATCGGCCTTCATAGAGAAAATAAGGCATGTGCCACTCGGGTGACCAGGACTGATTAAAATTGGATGGATGGAAACTGTGGCTCCATGTTTTTGGGGATGGAGCCCGCTTCCAGAAAGGAAATCAAACGTACTTAAAGTGCAGTTTGTCGTTTTTGAGACTGATGTTGACCTGGCCTCCATTCTGAAGTTTTCCAAACAAAACTTCGTCTGCCAGGACGGTCTCGATTTCCTGCTGAATGGTTCTTGCCATGGGACGTGCCCCGAACATCGGGTCGTATCCCTTCTTTGCCAGCCAGGATCGTGCAGGATCTGAAACCGATATCACCACTTTCTGGGGCTGGAGTTTGACTTCCAGGGCAACCAGAAGTTTATCCACCACCATCAACACCACTTTTTCAGGAAGCCCGGCAAACGGCACGATATTGTCCAGACGGTTNCGGAATTCAGGGCTGAAGGTTTTTTCCAGGGCCTGTTTGGATGGAGATTTAGGCATCCCACTGCCNAATCCNATGACGGAAGACGTCATTTCCTTTGCACCAACATTGGAAGTCATGATCAACACCACGTTCCTGAAATCNGCNTCTCTTCCATTGTTATCGGTNAGAGTGGCATGGTCCATGACCTGAAGCAGAATGTTGAAGATGTCTGGGTGGGCTTTTTCAATTTCATCCAGAAGGACGACACAATGGGGGTTCTTCCGCACCGCATCGGTCAGCANNCCNCCCTGNTCGAANCCNACATATCCNGGAGGGGCTCCGATCAATCGNGAAACNGTATGCTTCTCCATGTATTCACTCATGTCAAAACGCTGGAAGTGAATTCCCATGATGAATGCCAGTTGCTTCGCAAGTTCCGTCTTTCCCACCCCGGTNGGACCGGTGAAAAGGAACGAGCCGATGGGCTGTTCCGGACCCCTCAATCCGGCACGGGAACGCTTGATCGCCTGAGTTAGAATCCGAATNGCATCATCCTGACCGAAGACCTGGAGCTTCAGNCGCTTTTCCAGATCTTTCAGCTGTTCCTTGTCATTGGAAGTCATCTTTTCGATCGGAATCCTGGTGATGCTGGCAATCACTNTTTCGATATCCTGGGGATTGACCGTTTTNCGCTTCGANCCCTGCTTCAAGCGNACCAATGATCCTGCCTCATCAATGATATCGATTGCCTTGTCTGGAAGGTAACGATCATTGACATACTTCGCTGAAAGTTCTGCGGCACTAACAAGCGCGGACCGTGTGTAGCGGAGGTGATGATGCTTTTCATAACGGGGTTTCAACCCGTTTAAAATTTGAATCGTGTCAGGCACCGAAGGTTCGGTAATGTCAATTTTCTGGAATCTTCGTGAAAGGGCACGGTCTTTTTCAAATACTTTTTTGTATTCATCATAGGTTGTGGAACCGATACAGCGAATATCACCCTTCGCAAGCGCAGGCTTGAGCAGNTTGGAGACATCCATTGATCCACCGCTGGTCGCTCCGGCACCGATGATGGTGTGAATTTCATCGATGAAAAGAATNGATTTTGGTTTTTGCAGAAGAGCCTTGAGCACAGCCTTGATGCGTTGCTCGAAATCTCCCCGGAATTTGGTTCCCGCAAGGAGAGCNCCTATATCAAGGGAAAANATCTCNGCCCCTTCAAGCANGTCCGGAGTTCTTCCTTCATGAATCATCAGGGCAAGACCCTCGGCAATGGCTGTTTTGCCCACTCCGGGATCTCCCACATAGATCGGATTATTCTTGCGCCTTCTGCATAAAATCTGGATGGTCCGCTGCAATTCGTTTTCACGTCCGATCAAAGGATCCAGNCTGTTTTCTTCTGCCTGTTTGCTNAGATTGTTGGTNTAGAGTTTCAGGGGATCGTTTTCCGAACGATTCTGACGGGTTTCCTCTTCATCCCCGTTATCATAGTTCAGATTTTCATCTTCCTCTTCTTCCACCGNGACNTTGGCAATGCCATGAGAAATAAAATTCAAGAGATCAAGACGGGTAATACCTTCTTTCTGTAAAAAATAAGATGCATAGGACTGTGATTCACGATGTATGGCAACCAAAATGTCACCCACATCAGCGGATGCCTTACCGGAACTATTGACATGCATGATGGCTAAATGCAGAACCCTCTGAACCGCTCTGGTCTGTTGAGGAGAATTGTCTTCACCGACTGTCTCCTGTTGTGAAAAGAATTCTTCAAGATCCTGTTTGATACGGTCAACATTTCCACCGCAACTCTTGATGATGCGGATGCCGGTATCATGATGCAAAAGTGCATAGAGGATGTGTTCAACGCAAAGATATTCGTGGTGACGGTCCTTTGCTTCACTTTGTGCCGCCATTAGGCACATTTCGAGATCACGGGTAAACATCAGTTTCCTTAGGCTTCTTCCATTGATGCTTTTAACGGATATTCATACTGGCTTGCCAAATCATGGACTGCGGCAACCTTGGTTTCTGCTACTTCATGAGTGAAAACTCCACAGACTCCAATACCGTTTTTGTGAACATGAAGCATGATGCGCATGGCGTCCGAAGGGCTTTTATTAAAAATTGATTCTAAAACGTAAACGACAAACTCCATGGTGGTATAATTGTCGTTGTGCAGTAAAACCTTGTATCCAGTTGGAGGTTTAAGTTTTTTCCGGGTCTTGGTAACGACCTGGTCGTGAGTATCTGTATCACTCATTTCAGGATTATTTCGACTCGAAACTGTTTGAAACTGTAATGAACCGGATTCAATAACCAAAGTTGGAAATATGCGAAACTCTAGCCAATACCCAATTCAAGTCAACCCAATTTTGTCTCTATTTCAATCCTGAATCACATCCTAACACAAAGTCGTGTCTCATTGTGAAGGTGTTGAANAATTTTCAAAATAGGTCTTCATTTCAANCAGATAATCAACGCTTTCANTTACGTGTACCAACCCCTGAACGGATTTCCTGTTTTTCGGGAGCATCCTCCAAATAAACNCGGCTTCCGGGAGGCACATCATGAACCAGCCATACATTACCTCCGATGATGGAACCGGATCCGATGGTGACGTTCCCGAGGATGGTAGCTCCGGAGTAGATGATCACGTTGTCTTCGATTGTCGGATGGCGTTTCAATTCAGGGTCTGCCATCGATCTGGCCGGACTCAAGGCTCCTAAAGTGACCCCCTGGTAAATTCGGGTATCATTGCCAATCACTGCTGTCTCTCCAATCACCACCCCGGTTCCATGATCTATCATCAGTCCNTTGCCGATTTCCGCNCCAGGNTGAATATCGATTCCAGTTCTGGAATGGATNTATTCGGTCATAATCCTCGGAATCAAAGGGACTTTCTGTTTGTGAAGAAAATTTGCAATCCGGTAAACACTCACTGCAATCAGTCCCGGGTAAGCAAGGACGATTTCCCGCCTGCTGACAGCGGCGGGATCNCCTTTTAGNATGGCNTCCACATCCTGGGCAAGNACTTCACGCAATGACGGCAGGTATTCCAAGAACGAAAAACTGATCTGCTCAACCTCTTCACCAAACTCCTGGTTTTCACGGCAGTTCTCACCTTCCTGTGAAAATTTCCAGCACAGTACCTGTTCCGTGTACAGTTCGAGACGCTCGAGGATGGAGACGAGTTTTTGTCCAGCAAGATACGGAAGGTTCAGGTGGTCAAAGGATTCCTGACGGATCAGGCCCGGGTAAAGCACCACCAGAATGTCATCAACCAGTTTGATGATGCTGTCCTTGGCAGGCAGGCCAACGGAACCAATCAGCTCGATCTCAGAATATTCTCGATACGAATCGAGCAATTTACCCAGAACCTGATTCAGTTTTTCCTGACGTGATTCATTCATGTANGAATNTGGGGAAATTCCAGAAATCTGTTATTCGAATTCTGCTNTTGCTATAATANTCNNTNCATCCATTCCAGTACAGATATGAAGAAGTATCAAAAGGAATTTNCAGAATTTTTGATTGACGAACGGGCCTTGCAATTCGGTCGATTCGAACTCAAAAGCGGAAGAATATCACCNTATTTCTTCAATACTTCCGCTTTCAATTCNGGGAATACTGTGGAAAAACTGGGGTATTTTTATGCCGAAGCGATCCTTCGACATCTNCCTCAGTGNACGAGTGTTTTCGGCCCGGCTTACAAAGGCATCCCGCTCTGCCTGAGCAGTGCGATCGCTTTAACCCATCTGAGTAAAAAGGATATCGGATATTTTTTTGACCGCAAAGAGAAAAAGGCTCATGGAGACCAGGGTCTGCTGGTTGGAAAAATCCCTCTTGAAACAGAAGTCATCGCACTCGTGGATGATGTAATCACCGACGGTCAAACCAAGATCGAAGCCATTGAAAACCTGAAAAATTGGTTTGGGCTCAGGGTCAGCNCAGTTTTTGTCGCCTTTGACCGTTTGGAAAAAAATGATGAAGGAATACAGGCCAGTCAGGCATTTTCAGAAAAAACNGGGATTCCTGTCCATGCAATCATCACCATTTATGATGTATTAAGTTTGCTCAAAGAGGAGAGTTTTAAAGACACAGACCAAGTGCCTGAATCATCTGTGGAAGAAATCGAATCGTATCTGAAAGTCTACAGTAATTAAAATTCAGCTTAATGGAGACCATTGCAGAAAATTCAGATTTCTGAGCGAAGCTTGAAACGGGGTAAAGTCTCCTGGGAACAGAGCCAGGAAGACCTTGCCCAAGCCAAAGCCAATGTGAAAACGAAGCCCGAGATAAGTTGCCTGATGAGCGTTCAAGCCTCGATCAACGCCATCAGTTCAATTTTGGAAGCCAACGGACATTTCCAGTTACCCGCTTTTTCCTGTGTCGAAATGTTGGATCTTGCCCTTCAGTATCATGAAGATTTGGAAAAGATCCGTTCTCAATGTTATGTGCTAGACAGTTCGCTTGAACGTGACGTGATGGGCAATGCCCAACAGAAAAACCTGAAATTCACAACTCCTTACGCACGAACATGTCATCAAGCAGGGCAAACAGTGCTTAAGTCAGTCAAAAATTACTGGAAATCAGGACCCAAAATATCTGAAAAATCCTGATTTTCGAGTCATGCTTTCAAGAATTGAAGCAAATTTACGTTCTTTCAAACCTGCCATCAATGAACTTCCAGAACGCCGTGCTTCAGTTCTGATCCCCTTGCTCGAACGAGAAGGCCAAACACTGCTTTTACTGACGAAACGTTCAGAAAAGCTACGTTCCCATTCCGGTCAGGTTTCCTTTCCCGGCGGCAAACAAGATGAACAAGACCANTCCTCTTTGGANACTGCTCTCAGAGAAGCCAGAGANGAAATTGGTCTCGAATCAAAAAGTGTGAGAATCCTCGGTTGCCTGGACCAAATCATTTCCCTTCACTTCTATCTGGTTACTCCCTATGTCGGTTTGATCCCTTCAGATTTTNAAGCCAAGGTTGATTCCGTNGAAACNGAATCCGTTTTCGAAGTTCCCTTGGAGTTTTTTTTGGATTCCGAACATCACTGGTCGGAGGTATTGAATCACAGGAAATATCCTGTGATTTCCCACCATTTCAAATTTCAGCATTACGATATATGGGGCTTGACCGCCAAATTGATCCTGCGGCTTCTGGAGGTAGGATTACNACATCAGCCTGATTATCCCATTCATCATCCCCAAGCCCCACCGTGGATGGAANTGGCNCAGCATTTTGACGGAACNGAGGAATCCCTTTCTNCTAAAATCAAACAATCAATTAATAGATAGATCAGGAANAAGACAAAGACTCCTGNTTCAAACTTCCTCTTTGTNNACTGTTTCATAAGACCAGAACAAGGGAAAACCTGGATCAAACACGGTGACTTGATCATTTCTGATACGAATCTTTTCAGGATAAGAAAGAGGCTCGCTGAGTTTTCTGAATTTCAGCAGGCCACTGTTGACGGGTAACTTGTAGAAAGATGGTCCGTGAACCGACACAAAGCCTTCTAACTTTTCCAATGCATCCTCATCCTCAAAGACATGCGCCAAACAGCTTAAGGTGTTAACCGAGGTGTATATGCCCGCGCAACCGCATGCATTTTCCTTCGCTCCGTCGAGGTGCGGTGCCGAATCAGTACCGAGGAAGAACTTTTCGTTTCCTGAACAAACTGCTGAACGAAGAGCCATTCGATGGGTTTCACGTTTTGCCACTGGCAGGCAGTAATAATGTGGCCTTATACCTCCGGCAAGGTAAGCGTTGCGATTAATGATCAGATGGTGGGTTGTGACGGTTGCAGCGATATTCGGACCACCTTGGATGACATAATCCACGGCATCTTTGGTGGTGATGTGCTCCATGACGATCCGCAGTTCAGGAATTCGTTTTCTGAGGGGGTCAAGAACCCTTTCGATGAAAACTGCTTCTCGGTCAAAGATATCAATTTCCGGATCCGTGACCTCTCCATGGATAAGCAACGGAATATCAACCTCAGCCATGAATTCCAGGATTGAATAAACGTTCCCAAATTCTTTGACACCGTTCTCTGAGTTGGTGGTTGCACCTGCGGGATAGAGTTTGAGCGCTGTAACCACTCCGAGATCAACCCCCTGCTTGATGTCTGAAGTCTTGGTTGCTTCCGTCAGATAAAGGGTCATCAACGGTTGAAAGGACATCCCAGGGGGAATGACCTGATTTATGCGCTCTTTGTAGGCGATTGCATCATCCGTTGTGACAACCGGTGGCACCAGATTTGGCATGATGATGGCGCGCTCGAAATTAGCTGCTGAATGCTGGATAACAGAAGCAAGCATTTCCCCGTCCCGAAGATGGAGATGCCAGTCATCAGGCTTTCTAATGATGAACTCTTTTTCGCTCATTTCTTATGACAATTCAGATTTNTNGGATGATGNCTGTTCAGGTTATTGNATCTAAGATTTCCTTCAATCACAAAACTCGGTGATTCTNCACTCAACTTTGAAATACACTTGGTCAAATCTAAAGGCTTAATATAACTGCCTAGTCATGTTCTTTTAATCTTTANGGTGAGTCGCAAAGCTTCCTGAAATTCAATTCAAATCCATTCACCCAATTGAAAGAGGGGCAGGTAAAGGGCGAGTAAAAATACCAGTACCATCCCGGCCAGGAACACCATCATTAAGGGTTCAATCATCGCGTTCAGCTTTGCCGTATTTCGGGTAATGGATTCTTCATAGTATTGAACGTTTTTCTCGAATCCAGTTCCTAAATCATCAACACTTTGAACCATACTCAATTGCTTGAGAACCGGTTCAGGAAATCCTGAATGGCGNTTGAAAGCTTCCGAAACCGAAACACCGGAAGTTATGTCTTTCCTGACCTTTTTCAGTTTTTTTTGCTGACTTCCGGAAAACAAATGTTCTGCCTGAACCAGGGCATCATTCAACAAAACACCTGATTTCAACTGCAGTTCCATCGACCGGGAATAAAGCAGCATCCTGGACAGGAAATCGAGTTGACCAAAACCCGGAATCCAGGATCTGATTTTTTCCCAGCCAAGATTCCTGAAAAGAAAAATCAAACCGGTTCCTGTTAACAACATTGCTGAAAGCCAGATCAGGGGTTGTTCCAGTAAGGAATCACTGAGCTTCACCAGCATCCTTGTGAGCCAGAAAAGTTCTGGTCCAAGACGATGGTAGAGGCTTTTGAACATTGGAATCACAAAAAGCAGCAGCCCTGAGCCCAGCACCAGAAAAAATAACCCTAAGATGATCGGATAATGGATCAACTTGATCTGCTCATTTCTCAANTGAAGTTCACTTTCGTAAAACTTCAGAAGGTGCCCCAAACCTTCCTTGAGTTTTCCGGAACTTTCGAACACACCCAGCATCCTTCCTACCATTTCCGGCAATGCAGTTTGCGAAAGCCAGGCCTGGCTGAAGGAGTGACCCTGTTGCAAATCCTGGCGGATTTTACAAAGTGCATAAGCCAGGGGAGGATCACTGGTTTCAGAGACAATGAGTTGTAGTGAGCGATTCAGGGGGAAACCGCTTTTTTGAAGACGTTCCAACTGAATCAGGATGGAAACCAGTTGTGTCAGCGGAACCGGAGATTTGAGACGATAGGGAGAAATTTCATGCAGNCGGGAACGGAAAATTCCTTTCTTCCTTAGTTTTTTGATGGCATCAATACGTTTAGGAACCTTGAACGCACCTGATACCCTGGACCCCTGAAAGTCCAGTCCATGCCAGAAATAATAAGCCATTGATTAAACCACGAAGCATAATCATTCTGCTCCCAATTTTCTGGAAGGTCCATCAATGATTTTGATTCAAATTTCAAATCACTTGAATGGCTGATCAACGTTTTGAACGCTCTTCCCTACTGGATGATTTTTTCCGCCAGATCAGTTGCAGAGGGGTTCCTTCAAAACCAAAATAATGCCGTAATTGATTCGTCACATAGCGTTCATAGGAAAAATTGGTTTTTTCAGGATGATTGGTCATGAATACAAAGGAAGGTGGCGCCACACTGACCTGATTGGAATAATAGATTTTGGTGGGACGACCTGATTTGGCAGGAGGGGGATGGCGTTGGGAAATGAGTTGCATCACCGAGTTTAAATCGGAAGTCTTGATGCGCCGATGATATTGGGCATGAACTTTTTGGATCAAACGAAAAATCCGATCCATTCGNTCCCCCTTGAGAGCACTTACGGTGACAAGGGGAGCAAAGTCGATGAAATTCAATTTTTCAAATACAAGACGTTCTGCTTTTTTTTGACTGAGTTGGNGAGGGTCCACCAGATCCCATTTGCTTAGTACCACAACCAGGGCACGTGCACGGTCCATTACATAACCCGCAATCCGCATCACCTGCTCCGTCACCATTTCGCTTGAATCTAACACCAACAAAGCTACATCTGCGCGCTCGATGGCTTTGAGCGCTGCAACGACACTGTAGGTCTCGACTTTTTGACTGACCCTTCCCTTGCGGCGTATGCCCGCGGTATCGACCAAGAGAAACTGCTGATTCCGGAAACTACAGAGACTGTCGACAGGATCCCGGGTCGTTCCCGGAACCGAATCAACGATCATCCGCTTTTCTCCGAGCAGGGCATTCACGAGTGATGATTTTCCCGCATTCGGCTTGCCGACTACCGCAACCTTGATAAGTTCCTCATCTGCTTGATTGGGTTTTTCCTCATTCAGATTGACAAACTGGCTTGCGGCATCAAGCAGTTCCCCGATTCCCCGTCCGTGTTCTGCAGAAATGGGAAACACCTGTTCGGTACCAAGGTGGTAGAANTCGACACTCTGATCGTCGATTTGCGGAACGTCGGCTTTGTTTGCAGCTACCAGGATTGGTTTACCGGAACGGGAGAGGGACTGGAAGATTTCAACATCTGCCGGAATCCAGCCTTCACGGGCATCGACCACNAAAACTGCAAGATCTGCTTCCTCGACTGCCATTTGGGACTGCAGTCGCATCTGCTGAAGCAACGATGTTTCGGCATCGGGTTCGAAACCCCCGGTATCAATGACGATGAAGGAATAGCCCTTGTAATGGCTGTGACCAACGTGACGGTCCCTCGTCACTCCTGGGAAGGATTCAACAATGGCGGAACGTTTTCCGACCAATCGATTGAAAAGCGTGGATTTGCCCACGTTCGGTCGCCCAACCAGGGCCACGGCGGCGTGGGCCATGAATTTTACTCAGATGTCGAGGTTTTTTACCCGAAGTGCGTTTTCTTCGATGAAGTTCCGGCGCGGCTCCACATGGTCTCCCATCAGCACGGTAAACATTCCGTCTGATTCCACCAAGTCTTCGATGGTCACCTGTTTCAGGGTTCGCGTTTCAGGATCCAATGTCGTTTCCCAAAGTTGATCCGGGTTCATTTCACCGAGTCCCTTGTAACGCTGCAGATAGATCCCATTCTTCCCGTAATTGGTAACATATTCCTGAACTTCGTACCATGATTTGCAGGTATGACTGATGTCCTTGTCGGGTTCTTCAAGATGCCAACTTCCCTGATCTCCTAAAATCTGGATCAGGTTTCGATGAACCTGCAAAAGCATCACGTAGTCGTTCAGACTAAGATTTTCGAGCTGATTCCAGGAGAATTCCAATTCCTCATCCTTGAGAAGGATCTTTATTTTCCCTGTTTCGGAATCTCTTTCGATAAAAAATTCAGGAATTTGCTGAACCAAGGGCTGGAGTTTTTCAAGGATGTGTTCGGCACCGGCATGTTCCAATTCAACCTCATGCTGAACCATCAATTGAATGAGACGGTAAAGCTGTAGATTGGAACTCATCCGATCAAATAGATCGCGATATTTTTTGATATCCATGACGGTTCCGAAAAGTTCGTCCTCTACCAGTTCCCGGATCGTACCGTTGAGTTTAAGCTTNTTNCTTCCCATCCGGATCAAGGTTTCAGACATTTCCTTATCGTCCCGGAGATAATGCTCCTCTCGCCCTTTCTTGATTTTATATAGCGGAGGCTGTGCAATGTAGAGATATCCGTTTTCGATGATTTCAGGCATCTGCCGATAAAAGAAGGTAAGGATCAACGTCAGAATATGACTTCCGTCAACATCGGCATCAGTCATAACAATGATCTTGTGATATCGAGTTTTGGTGATGTCAAAATCTTCCCTGCCGATTCCTGTTCCCAGTGCAGTGATCAGGGTTCTGATTTCATCATTGGAAAGCATTTTGTCAAACCGAGCTTTTTCCACATTCAGGATCTTTCCCTTTAGCGGAAGAATCGCCTGNTTTTTNCGGTCACGCCCCTGTTTGGCTGAGCCTCCCGCAGAGTCACCCTCCACCAGGAATATTTCACTCAATGCGGGATCNGATTCCTGACAATCCGCCAGTTTTCCAGGAAGAGAGCTTACCTCCAAAACGTTTTTACGTCGGGTTAGTTCCCTTGCTTTCCTCGCCGCAATGCGTGCTCTCTGNGCATCAAGTGATTTGGCAACAATCTTTTTGGCAACCGTAGGGTTTTCTTCCAGAAAATTATTGAGGTGTTCATTCACCAGGCTTTCCACTTTGCCTTTCACCTCAACGTTGGTCAGTTTGATTTTTTTCTGCGATTCGAATTGGGGATCAATGACCCTGACACTGATAACCGCAGCCATNCCTTCCCGAACATCTTCACCGGTGAGGTTTTCATCGTTATCGTTCGAGATTTTATTGGTGACCATATAATTATTCAAAGTTCGGGTCAGGGCGCCTTTGAATCCCGTCAGGTGACTTCCACCCTCCGCGGTATTGATATTATTCACAAAAGAGTAGATTCGCTCGTTGTAGGTATCGTTGTACTGGAAGGCAACTTCCATTTCGATCCCCTCAGATTCTCCCTGAAAACTGACAGGATGTTCATGGAGAACTGTTTTATTCTGGTTCAGATGTTCAATGAAGGTTGCCAATCCCCCCTCATAATGGAATTCCTGTGTTTTATCGGTGCGATCATCATGGAGAATGATTTTCAGTCCATGATTCAGGAATGCCAGTTCTCTNAGTCGTTGGGANAGAATTTCAAAGTGGAAATCAATTTCGTCGAAGATGGTGGTGTCGGCCCAGAAAATGGTCCGTGTACCGGTATTTTGGCTTGGATTTAGCTGTTTTAAATCACCATCCGGTTTTCCTTCCTGATAGTTTTGCTGCCATTTGAAACCATCTCTTTCAACCTCGACGATACATCGGGATGAGAGGGCATTCACGACAGAAGCACCGACACCGTTCAATCCTCCGGAGACTTTGTAATTTGAGGAATCGAATTTACCTCCNGCATGGAGTCGGGTCATGATCAACTCCAGNGCGGAAACCCCCTCATCTTCATGGGTTCCAACAGGAATACCACGTCCATTGTCTTCCACAGTGATGCTGTTGTCCTTACCAATGCTGACNCGGACTTCATTGCANTAGCCGGCAAGGGCTTCGTCGACACTGTTATCAACAATTTCAAAAACAAGATGATGCAACGCGGCACTGTCGACACCTCCAATGTACATGCCTGGACGAAGCCTTACTGCTTCGAGTCCTTCCAGCACCGTAATATTAGATTCGTCGTAGCCGCCGTTTAACTGTTCTGGGGAATTTTCCATTTAAGCTCCTGCTTAAGACGCAACTTCCTGCTGCTAAAGCCCCAGGTGGGTTCCTGAGGGGATGAGCAAAACAGTCTAAAGTGATCGGTTTAGACCGTTGTTCCTTGAGAAATCTGCAGAGTATTGCCGGGTTTAACGTATTCCGGAGGAACTGTCGATGTGATGAAAACCTGATTTTTAAGTTGACTGAAAAAATCCATGATGTGACTTTTCATCGATGGGTCCAACTCTGAAAAAAGGTCATCAAAAATCAATACCGGGTAAATCTTAAACGACTGAAACAATAGCTGATTCAGCGCCATTTTTAAAGCCAAATTTGTGATTCTGAACTCTCCTTGCGAGAAAAATTCCCGGTCCGGTCTATGGTCCAGCATCAACCGGAAATCATCACGGTGAGGGCCCATCAGAGAATGCCCCGCACGCATTTCTTTTTCAGCAGCAGATTCCAGGACCTGAAAGATCCCTTCCTCGGTTTCTTCGGGGATCGAAATAGACGGTTGAAATTCTAATTGAAGACATTCTGTTCTTCCTGAAATCGCCTGAAACAGCTCAGCCAAATGGAGATTCAGAGATTCGATGAATGATCTCCGTTTTTCCGACATGATTGACGCATGCCTGGCGAGCATTTGATTCCATAGCGGAAGTTTTTCCCTTTGCTGTTGTTTGAGAACAGCATTTTTCTGCGACAAAGCCTTGGCATAATCCTGAAGAATCCTGAAATAGGATGGTTCCAGAATGGCCTGCATCCGGTTGAAAAATCTGCGGCGTTCCTGAGGACTTCCGCGGAACAGGACCACTTCTTCTGGAGTGAATGTCAGCGCAAGGAAGGAGAGAATATAATCGGAAACCTTATTGTATGCTGAATGATCCAGACGAACCTGTCTTCCACGTGAAGTTATCTGAATCCTGATCTGATGCAGNACATCACTTCGTTTCAACTCTGCCTGAATCAGAGCTTGTGGATGGCCGCTTTGAAGGAGGTGGTGATTCTTCCGTGTGCGGAAGGATTCGAGGTTACAGATGTAGTAGATGGCTTCAACCAGATTGGTTTTGCCCTGACCGTTTTTTCCGAAGATCCAGTTTGTTTCTGGAGAAAATTCCGTTTGNAGGTGGGTATAATTTCGAAAGTGCCTTAAATCCAGGGATTGGATTACCATTCAGTGCGTAACGGCATCAGCACCGAAAGGAAGATATCATTATTGGGATCACGAATCACCGAGGGGCTCATCGGGGATTTGAATTCCATCAGAATTTCATCAGATTTCATGACATTCAACACATCGAGCAGATAACGGGTGTTGAATCCAATTTCAAAGGGCTCCCCATCATAATTGACCTCAAACTCATCACTTGCTTCACCGAATTCGGTTTTCTCACTTTCCAATTTGAGCAGACCTGACTGAAGGTTCAGTTTTACCGGTCTGAGTTTGTCGGTACTGATAGCGGAAACAATTCTCAGGGAATGAATAAGATTTTCCCGATGGATGGTGGATTTCCGCTCATTGTCTTTGGGAATGATCGGATCACAATTTGGAAACTTACCTTCGATCAGTCTGGTTTTGAAATGAATCCTGTTACCGGAGAATTGGGCAACNCTTTCATCAAAAGTAATATCCACAATTTCTCCCATCAACTCGCAGACTTTCCGAATTTCCATCAACGCTTTTCGGGGAAGAATAATCTCAGGTACCTCTCCGAAATTCATTTCTTCCACAGGCTGGATCACCTGGGCCAAACGATGTCCATCCGTAGCCTGCCAGCGGGTCTTCTGCTCATCAGTGATGCTCAGTGCCACTCCCATTAAATTTCTTCTCGCTTCGTTCGTTTGAGAAGCAAAAAGAGTCATATCAATGCATTGNGCGAGATCCACCGTGGAAATTTTCAGATTTTGTTTCAGTTCTTCAATATTCGGCTGGGGATAAAGACCGACCTCAACCGATGGAAGACGCAATTCTGAAGCACCACAAGAAATATGAACCCACAACTGTTCTGTAGAAAGAATTCTGGTCTCTTTAGCCTGAAATTCTCGGGCGATATCAAAAACCCTTTTTGCATTGATGCAAATGCTTCCGGAAGTTGTGATCTCAGCTGGTATGCGCTCAATGATCGAGAGTTCATAATCAGTTGCAGAGAATTCAACCATCCCCTGTCCTCCCTCATTCTCAAGGGTTTTGATCATGAAATTGGAGAGTATGGGCTTTGAATAACTCTTATCAATCACCGAAATGACATTCTGAAGTGTGCTGATAAGTATTTCTGTATTAATCAGAATATCCATTTATTTTATAATCGTATTAGCAGTAGGATTGTCGATTATTTCGAAAACCNGAATAANATACTGATCTCATTGAAGATATTTTGAAATCCAAAATGTCGATTTTGATCATAAATTTGACCCGAACATGTACGCTATCAAAATCATCGGAAAAACCCAATGAGAAATCTACAATCCTGTCGAAAGATTGTTGATTGNGTATCGACAGTTGTCGAAAACCCAAAAATTCATTTTCTCAANGGATTTAAAAAAATAATGAGGTAAGAACATAATTTTCGAAAAAATGCACCNTCCCTTTGCCCTCTGAGATCCCAGTTTGACTGATAACCTTCTCATTCAACATCAAATATTCAAACTCAAACTTTGCAGGGTTCGAAATCTTTTCTTTCTCAGACAAGGAATCAGGCTTTGATTTTTGGAATAAGGTCTGTTCCATCAATATCCTGGCATCATGGAAATGAAGGTAGGTCCGTGTATAGGGGAAAAAAGCCTTAAATATTGACTCCTTCGCGGAAAAAATAATTTTGAGGTTCTGTTCCAAAAAATCTTCCCCGCATTCTTGAAGCCATTTTTGTTCTTCAGGAATACAGACATGTCTTGAAATCCTGGAGTCAACTTGCCTTTCCAAATCCTCAAGATCGATTCCGATTCCTGAAACGTCTGAAGTTTTTCCTGCAGCAGCTGCGGCCCAGTTTCCACTATGAGTGATTGCTCCGGAAATTCCTTCAGGCCACAAAGGTTCCCGGGTTTGCGGGTCCCGCAAGACAGGCTGTCCTNGGGTTCCAAGTTTGGAAAGTACTTCTCCGGCACAGATTCTTCCGGACCGGTAGTGTTCTTTCCTGGAAACGGAACTTAGCTGGCTGAAGTAATTTTCTTCAGCCGGATGCAGTTTCTGATTTGATGTGGAATGAATCGGGAGGAGGCAGAAAGAGATATGATCCGGAAACGGATTGGGAAGCATTAGAAAGCAAGTTGAATCCCGATCGTACTCATTCCGCCGCTGTAATTGACTTTTTTGAAATCGATTCCTGAAATGCCGCTGATGTCCAAACTTCTTCCCTTATCCCTTTGNACTGCTGCAGCNGAAAAGGCGTGATACCCGATATGAAATTCAATGATATTCCAGAATGGAAGACCAACATGAATNAAACCTTCTGCAACAGGGATCGATTGTTCTTTGATGGAATCCGGAGAGGTTCCCTGATGAACATTGTTTTTCAGATAGGTTAGCGTCGTTTGGGATTTGAAAGTTCCATAACCAAACCCCAGAGACATTGAGACTACAGGAAATGGTACGTTGTAGAACACATTGATGGTGGAAAGTTTGTTCTTTGTTTCCATCGAAATCTGCGTGCTCGCGTCGGTACTCTGTTGTTCTTCCAATTCTTCAAAGGCAAGTGTGGAAAATCCAATGTTTGGAACCAGCGGAATCGGGTGTGTGATTCCAACCGAACCCCCGATAACCCCTTTCTTGGCCGCACTGTAACCGATGGCGGTATCGAGGCTGATGCCGAAAAATTGTGCTTTTACNGATTGGNCTGAACCAAATCCTAGAATCAGTCCGGCCAGTAAAGCTACGAAAGTTTTTTGCAGGGTGTTGTTTNGAGACATGGTTAGAACCCGATGCTGATTCCTGCTCCAAGCACATTACCTCCCGTTTTGTATTCTTCTGAACCGTTTTTCGACTTAACGGAAGAGTTGACGATGCGATAGCTTAGATGTGCGTCCATGATTCCAAGAATTGGAATTCCNAGGCTGCTATAGATTTGGGTGGCNGTNCCNANGTCATAAGAAGANGAGCAGGTTGAACACTTTAATTCGGACTGACCNGCACCCAGGCCAACGGTCAGATTGATCACCGGAATCGGCAGCAGATAAAAAATATCATACATCGTAGTANCGATTTTTGTGTCCNAGTCTTTGATTTTCGTCTCATAATTTTCGAGTCCGACTCCAACCAGGATGGGGAATTTAACATGAAAGAAAAATCCGCTCACTCCATCCGAGTCTAAATTTTCGTCCTTAATGTCATGACTGAGGGGAATACCAGCACTCACGGAAAATAGTTCTGCTTTGAGTGGACTTCCAAATAACAGCATGAATCCCAAAATTAGAGGAAGCAGAATTGAAATGAGTTTCGATTTCATCATTTTTTTTTCAGGAATCTTCTTTTTCCGAAGAAGAAGTTGTTTTCCAATCATCAAACTGACCCAAAGGCCGGATGAATGTAAATTCAAAGGGTTCTTCCACCAGCGTTTCCCAGGCATCTCCGGTGCTCCCTGAAGATAGGGTGAAGGGAAGAGCCACGATAAAAAAAGCTGTGGAAACCACACTCAAACCCAAGCTNAAGATTCTGACTGGAACATCAATCATCATTGCTCCACTGCTTGGGCGTTCCGGTTCCTGAGCATGAACCTGAACAGTGATGAATGCAAAAATTAGGCTAATCACTAAAAACCTGCGGGTCGGTATAAGTATATTGTTTCTGAAATTTTTCATGAGAACCAGGTCTTCATATTTCAATTTCACAAAGGACCGGGGCATGATCCGATGGTTTTTCTTCTCCCCGGACCATGGAGTCGATACTGCAGTTTGTAATTTGTTTCAGCAGGGATGAGGAGGCCAGGATATGGTCGATCCTCATTCCTTCCCCCCGTTCGTANCCGCGAGTGCGGAAATCCCACCAGGTGAACTGATGTTCCCGTGAATCAAAACGGCGGAANATATCGTGAAACTGGANATGCTCTGGTTTNGAGGAGTCCTGATCAAGAAAGGCATTCATTTTTTCATGTTCACTCGGATGATAACTGACATGTCCGAACATGGCTTCCGGGTCATTCACATCTCCAGGGTCTAGCGCCACATTGAAGTCTCCAACCATGATGATTGGTAGATCGGAATAGGATTCCGAAGAAATTTCCTGATGAAGCTGTTGCAAAAATTCGAGTTTGTAGNGGAATTTNTCAGATTCCGTGTTTTGTCCCTGCGGAACATAGACATTAATGATCCGGATGCCTTTCCAGATTCCTGAAATCAGACGAGCGTTCTCTGAATCATACTGATTTTCAAAACCTTTTCGGATGTCGGTTAGGGGTTGCCTAGAAAGAATGGCAACTCCATTGTAGGTTTTCTGACCATACCAGTATGATTTGTAACCCGCCTGTTCCAATTCCCAAGAGGGGAATAGCTGATCCTCCACCTTGGTTTCCTGCAGGCATAAAACTTCAGGCTGATGTTTTTCCAGCCACTGAAGCAGAACGTTCATTCTGGAGCGGATCGAATTGACATTCCAGGTTACCAATTTTTTGGAAGAAACCCCATTTTCAGGCTCTTTGAGTATCAGTACATCCTCCGGCAGGAGGCAGGCACTATTTTCATAGCTGATCGTCTCGGCGTCTTCTNGAACTCCTCCCCAGGTTCGCTTCACGGACAATTCACCNCTACTCCAGCTATGGTAGATTTTTTCCGCTAAATTTTGAAATGACCCCTCACAAGTCCTTCTCAATTCATGGATGCTGATGCCTTCTTGTTGAAATAACTTCAGCTGTTCTTGGCCCAGTGATTCTGAAAAACCAGATGAATTCGTTGAGGCAGTCAATTTGTGTCGTTGGAAACTTGGATAATCAGAAATTGAATCAGCTTGTTCTGAAGACAACCGATGGTATAGTGACCATTCATTATCTATCAAAACTGCCATCACAAAGCGAGTTCTTTGTTCGATCTTAGGTTCCATAAAAATGGGGGAAGAAAAAAATCTTTCTGAAACGGATCTGATTTCCAGGGAAAGCGGAGCACAGTTCGAATCCCTTCCGGAAATGACCNTGACCACGCGTCTGATCTTGGGGGAATGTCAGATGGAAATTGCAGAAATTCTAAAACTCGGACAGGGGTCAGTATTGGAACTGGACTCGATGACAGGCCAGCCTCTGGAACTTTGGGTCAATGACCAGTTCATTGCTAAAGTTCATCCGGTCATCAGCAACGATAAAGTCGGGGCACAGATCCAGGAAATAGCATCCAAAGAACAGCGAATGCGGGAGATCACGATTCAAAAGGATGAGTGAATTCCTTTTGGAAAAAGGAAATCCATGAATCTGCTCCTGATTCAGCTCCGCAGGATTGGGGACGTGATGATGACAACACCTGCCGTGAGGGCACTGAGAAAAGCATTCCCTGAAGCAAGCATTAGTTTTCTAACAGAATCACCTTCCGACCAGGTTTATAAAAACAACCCCCACCTGGATCACCTTCTTCTTTATCCCAAAAATAATTCAATTCTGGATCGTTTAAAATTCTACCGCAGGATTCGCAGTCAGAATTATGACTGTGTCATCGATTTTCAGGGAAATCCAAGAACAGCTTTGCTGAGTCGAATTTCCGGTTCGGGATATCGAATTGGATTCGATTTCAAGGGGAGAAGCTGGTGTTACCATCGGGCCATCGGTCTGCCAACGGATTCTAAATATTCTGCACAACATAAAATGAATCTGCTGGAACCGCTTGGGGTTGAAAGTACTGACCTCGAACTGGAAATGGAATCTTCTGCAGAAGATCAAGCCTATGCCGAGAAACTTTTGAAATCCGTTGGTTCACAAGCGGGAAAACTCCAGGTTTCAGTGTCTCCTGTCTCTCGTCAGCCTTACAAGGTTTGGCCGGCCCAGCATTTTGCCAAGTTGTCCGACTGGCTGATAGAATCTCAGGGTGCTCAATTGTACTTCCTCTACGGTCCGGGCGAGGAGCATTTCATTGAGTCTGTGAAAAAAGAAATGAACAATGATCCTATGCCTGACGTGGGAATTCCTGACCTGCTCCAGACTCGTGCTTTACTCGGAAAAATGGACATTCATTTTGGGAATGATAATGGTTTGAGGCACCTGGCGATTGCGGCAGGAATTCCAACCCTGGGAATTTTTGGCAAGCCTTCCGCAGTGAGCTGGACCCCTCCTGGACCAACCCAGCATCGTAGTGTCGAATATGATCCGGGCTGCAAACAAAGCTGCACCTATCCTGAATGTGAGCACTTGAGCTGCATCCGTGACGTACCAGTGGATGAGGTTCATCAGGCGCTGAAAAAACTCTTGAATGATCATGTTCTATGACATCCCAAAATTCGTTTCTTGATGTCGATAGTCTGCTTGAGACACAGTTGAGCCAAGTGGATGAGTGGCACCAGACTCAGTATGTTCCAGAAAAGGGAGATCAATTGCTCACCTTAATCACGGAACAACATCATACCAATTTCGAACTCTGGCATGAGGAAGACAAGGCCCGGGACCCGGAAGCCTCTGATTCCGTTATCGCGGATGTGAAGCGCAGCATCGACCGGCTGAATCAGAGACGCAATGACAAGATTGAACAGATTGATGAAGCGTTGCTGGAATTATTGAACCAAAGGAAAATTAAGAAATTGGAGGATGCAAGGTTGAACAGTGAAACTCCAGGAAGCATGATCGACCGGCTTTCCATCAGTGCTCTCAAAATTTATCATATGGAGGAGGAAACAAGGCGTCCTGACGCATCGTCGGAACACCGTCTAAATTGCGAAACCAAGCTGCATTTGCTCCTTGAACAAAGGCGGGATCTTGGAGAATGTTTGCAGGAAATCCTGGAAGATCTCGGATCAGGAAGAAAATTCCTCAAGGTTTATCGTCAGATGAAAATGTATAACGATTCCAGTCTGAATCCTGTTCTGTACCAGAAAAAGACCCTATTATGAAACTGGCGCTGTTACTGCTGATTATCGGTGGTTGGTTCTATCTGCGCCGCAAATTTAAAAAGAAGGATGGGCCTTCTTTTCCCTGGGTTGACTGGTTCCTGGGAATCATGATCTCCCTCTATAGTCTGATCGTGGTTTTCATGCTTTTCGGGGTAGAACAAAAACGCGCCGGGATGCTTGCAATCGGAATTGCTTTTTTTGGTGCTCTGATTTACGTCGGTTGGATGCGAAGGCGAATCAAATCCTGAAAAGGATGCCTCTCTAGATCTTGTAGTTCNGCCAGTTGACTCTTGATGCTTATTTCTTCATCAATTCAGCCAAAATAAATGGGAATCGTTCTGATTGTGATGATGTTTGTCGCGATGCTTCTGCTGGGATGGTGGGAAATCAGACGATCACGACGCCGGTTCCGTGAAGCTAAGCAGCGTCTCAATACGATTTACGGGGATGTTAAAGATCAGCCTGATTCTGAAAAGTCGATTCAAGCTGATATCTTGAGGGAATCCTCTCAGGTGGTTGATTCAAAAACTGAGAAAACTCATTGAGATTTTCGAATCTCATTTTGAAGTTCCAGAAGTTCTTCCATCAAAACCGATTTTAATTGAACTGATGGCGGCTTTTCCTGAACCAATTTCAGCAGTTCTGCTACTGCCTTAGGGCGCGATAGTTTCCTTTTTTCAGCAAATTGGTCGAGTTCTTCGAGGACCGATTCCGGTAAACCAAGCAAGATTTTTTTTACCGGTTCAGTGTATTCCTTTTTCCTCCCAGCTCCTTGCCGGAACCCCCCGCGTGACATGAATCTTCCTAGAAAAGTTTTTGTCTAAAACTGGTGCTCAAGATTTTCCTCCGGATTCCGATAACTAAATCAAAGNNAGAGGTGATCTGCATCTCATCAACATTTTGAGCAGTTCGTGGATCATCGACAACGCTCAGTGTTAAAGGCTTTGTTTACATGGTTTGTCATGCAACAAACCGGATTTTTGAACCCTATTTTGAGTAAGTATCCATGAAAGAATCAGAAAAGAAGGTTTTATACCCTTTCCGTCGCCTTTCTGTTAGGACACGCTGTTTTCATCGCCTGACCCCGGAAGAGGTCTTAGTACGCAAAGGCTTTTAGGGTGAATCCCTGCAGCATTCGCTGTTTGCTCCATGCAATAAGCAAGCTCAACAACAAACTATAGGACGGGATACTTCAAACACCCGTCCTCTCTCCTCCGTTTTTGGTTCTCCGAAGTTACAGAATTATTTTTTCCATTTAATTCAGGATATATCTTCCTTTGATGAAGACATTCCTTTCATCAGGAAATTTTCCCTGTTGTGATAGTTTCTCTTGTGCTTTCTTGCAAAAAAGTCCTGATGTGTGAAACTGTCATTGGTCATTTTTATTCCAATTTTCTCCATTATAGCAATCCATGTACCGTGTTCTCATAACCGGAGATATTCATCCCAATGGGCTAAAAAAGCTGGAACAGGAAAGGGATATAGAGATTCAATTTTCTCCCGATCTTCCATACGAGGATGTTCTTCGCATCATTCAGCCTTTTCACTGCATCCTTTCGCGTTCGGAAACCCGGGTGAATAAAGAGATGATTGAGGCAGCACCGGAACTGAAGGTGATTGCCCGTGCAGGTGTTGGGGTGGGTAACATTGATGTGGAATATGCCACGGAGCGAGGTATTTTGGTCATCAACACTCCTGGCAAGAATACCAATTCTGCAGCCGAATTGACCATGGGTTTGCTTCTCAGTGCATTCCGGAAAATTGTACCTGCGCATCAGAGTATGCAGTCCCTGAACTGGGACCGTCATCGCTTCAATGGAGGGGAACTGATGAATAAATGCCTGGGCATCATCGGGTTGGGAAATGTGGGTCATCGTGTTGCCCGATACGCCAAGGCATTTGATATGAAAGTCCAGGCGTTCGATCCCTACCTTGCTGATGAAGTCTTTGAAAGGCATGGAGTTCAAAAAGTGGACTGGATCACATTACTTAATACTTCTGATGTAATCACATTTCATGTTCCGCTGAATGACGAAACCCGGGGTATGATTTCAGAAATGGAAATCGAAAGGATGAAACCCGGAGTGATTTTATTGAATACCGCGCGGGGAGGTGTCATCCATGAAACTTCCCTGCTCAACGCCCTTCATTCTGGACATGTAGCCGCAGCAGGCATCGATACCTGGGAAGTTGAACCTCCCCGGGATAATCCTTTCAGTCAGCTTCCCCAGGTGGTGATGTCGCCGCACATTGGTGCTTCGACCTCAGAGGCACAAATCCGGATTGCTGAATCGATTGCCACTCAAGTACCCAGAGCCCTGCGTGGAGAGGTGGTGGATTTTCCGGTTAACATGCCGAGTGTCAAGGTTTTGCCCACCAGCCCTGTTCGCCATTACACGACCCTGGTTGAAAAAATGGGTATGTTCAGTTCACAGTTTCTCGATTTTCAGCCTAATCAACTGGAAATCAAATACCGTGGATCCCTTGCCAAATGGGATACCTCACTTCTGCGTCTTTGTTTTCTCAAGGGATTTCTCCAGGCTGCCCATGATCATGCCAGTTATGTCAATGCCGATCAGCTTGCAGAAAGTGTCGGGCTCCATGTGGCTGAGGATACAGACCCTGGGTTTACCGACTATGAAAGCGCTTTTAAATGCTGTTTCAAACTCAAGGGAAAACAGTTCACCATCGGTGGGGTTGTTTTCAGCGGACCCCATCCCCGAATTACCCTGATCAACGATTTTGTCTGCGAGTTGGAGGCTTCAGGGACCATGCTGGTCACGACCAACTCTGACAAACCTGGGATGATCGGAGTGATCGGGGTCTGTCTCGGGAAGCACCAGATCAATATCAATCAGTTTGAGCTTGGGCGTAATGTTCGAGGTGGTGAAGCGATGGCGGTTATCAGTGTGGATCAGGATATTTCAAAAGATATTCTGGACGAANTAATNTCAAATGATGGNATCATTTCCGTAAGAAAAATCGTGCTATAGTCAGTGTTAATTCAACTCAGCATAAACATTTTATTGTTTCTCAAATGGACCTTGAGCATTTTTCTTCAGATCTTTTCTTAGCCCGCTATAAAAACTGAATCATCCAGATGAAATACATCAAATCCCTGCTGGACAAAAACTTCCTTGAATATGCTTCCTACGTCATCAAAGACCGTGCGATCCCCGATATTGAAGACGGGTTGAAGCCGGTTCAGCGAAGAATTTTGCATACGATGATGGAAATGGATGACGGCAAGTTCAACAAGGTTGCCAACATCGTTGGGGATACAATGAAACTCCATCCCCACGGAGACGCATCGATTGCCTCCGCACTGGTGGTGGTGGCCAACAAGGAATATTTCATTGAACGTCAGGGAAATTTTGGAAACCTCTACACCGGAGATCCTGCTTCCGCATCACGATACATTGAAGCCCGATTGACACCCCTAGCAAAGGAAGTTCTGTTTAATCCGGAGCTGACGGAATTCACGGAAAGTTATGACGGAAGGAATCTGGAACCTATTCTACTTCCCTGTAAAATTCCCGCGACCCTCTTATTGGGAGCCGAAGGCATTGCCGTCGGGATGTCCACCAGGATTCTTCCCCATAATTTTAATGAGGTACTGCAGGCTCAGATTTCCTATCTCGAAGAACAACCTTTCGAACTNTTTCCGGATTTTTTAACCGGGGGCTTATTGGACGTCACTCAATACAGCCAAGGCAACGGAAAGGTCCGGGTTCGTGCAAAGATGGAACTGGTCAATGAAAAAACGTTGGTGATCCGTGAATTGCCTTATGGAGTCACTACGGAGTCTTTGATCCAATCCATACAGGATGCGGTCAATAAAAACCGATTCAAACTTGCCTCCATCAACGATTTCACCACCGATCAAGTTGAAATCGAGTTAAAAACTGCACGGGGTTATCACACAGATAAGTTGATCAAGCAGCTATATGCCTATACCCAGTGTGAACAGAATATTTCGGTAAACCTNTTGGTGATCCGGAACAATCAGCCCGTTCTTTCATCGGTTAATGATGTCATCCGGCACAATACCGAACATTTAAAAGACCTTTTGCGGAATGAACTCGAACTGGCCTTGGAAAAAACCCGCAGACAATGGCACCAGAAAAAATTGGAGATGTTTTTTATTGCAGAAAAGGTCTATCGCAAACTGGAGGACTCAGAAAGCTATGAAGAAGCATTAGGACGTGTTGAAAAGGCCATGATGCCTCTTGCGGAAGAACTCTCTGCACCGATCCTCATGGAAGATATTGAGAAATTGTTAACGATCCAGATCAAGAGGATTTCACGCTTCGACCAGCAGGCAGGGCTCAAGGAATTGAAGGAGTTAGAAAAAAAAATCAGGGAACTGAAACGTTCTCTGAGCAATATCAAACTCTACACCATCCAGTATATCCAAAAGCTCAAAGAACAGTTTGGGGCAGACTTCCCACGCAAGTCCCGAATCGAAACCTTTGATGAGGTGCGGATGGAAGAGGTTTTGGAACAGCAAAAAGTTTACTGGGACCGAAGCAGCGGATTTTTTGGAACCAAAGTGAAGTCCGAGAACTCTTTCCAATGCACCTCCCTGGATAAAATCCTGCTGATTCATCGTGACGGACGCTATCAACTGACCCGAGTGCCTGAAAAACTGTTTGCCGGAAAAGATCTGATCCACCTCGATAAACTCGACTCCAGCACCATTTTCAACGTGATTTACTCAGAGGGAGAAAGTCAGATCTGCTACGCGAAACGCTTCAAGGTGGAAAAATTCATTCTTGAAAAAGAATACCGGCTTTTTGAACAGGCCAAGCAGGCAAAGATCCTTCACCTTAGTCAAGGTACAGGAATTTCCGTTGAAGTAGTGCTTGTTCCCCATCCACGACTTCGTAAAACCCGGGACTCCTTTCACTTTGATGAACTTGCTATCAAAGGGATTCAAGCCCGAGGCAACCGAGTTTCTACCAAGGCGATCCAAAGGGTGAGAATCCTGCCGAAGCAAAATCCCGGAGGAGTTCAAATGAGCTTTAACTCTAATCCAGGGGGAGGGGAGGGATAAAAATTTTGATTGAAATAAAATTGAATTGTATTAAGATGATGAGTTTTAAAAATCAATTTTTCAGTGCAAGATGTCTTTAAAATGTCAAATTTGCGGTAAAACCCCCGGCAACGGATTCCGCGTCAGTCACGCCCATAACCGGAACAAGCGCCGTTGGTTGCCCAACATCCAGAATGTGAGGGTTCTTCAGCCAGGCGGAAACCGCAAAAAAATCCGGGTTTGCACCAGTTGCATNCGTTCCGGAAAAACATTGGCTGCCTCCTAAAGCTTGTCTACACCTGTTGACTTGCTTAAAAATTCAACAGCCATTTTCACTTTAGGTCCAGAAGGTACCTTCAGTGATGAGGCAGCACGGGTTTTTCAAAAAAAACCCGATCTTCTTCGTTACAGCAGTACTTTTGCAGAAGCACTCCTCCAGGTTTCTCAAAATCCTAAATCCGCCGCAGTCGTACCGATTGAAAATTCGGTTGCTGGAACTGTAGCCCAGGTCCAGGATGCATTGGTGAGTTTGGATCTGGTCATTTTAGGAGAGGTCAGTCTTCCAATTACCTACTCTCTGCTTGCTTCAGCAGACCCCAAAGAGATCAAAAACTGTTACACGCATTCCCAGGCTTTTGAACAGACCAGTCGATGGAGTGCTGAAAACCTTCCTCAAGTGAGCCCCCAGTTCACCCGAAGCAACATTGATTCGGGNTTNCAGTTCTTGGAAAAAGTAGAGCAGGGTGATGAATCGGTNGCGGCAATTGTNCCGGTTTCCTTNGCGATGAAACATCCTCAGTATCTTTTTGCNGAGAACATCCAGGATTTCAAAAACAANACAACCCGTTTTCTGCTCGTGAAGAGCCGGGGAGAACTTCAGGATTATGATTTTACCCGGNAAAAAACAGCACTTTTTGTTGAATTCCAGGAAGATCGCCCAGGATTGCTTTACAAGATGCTGAGTGTTTTTAACCTTTTTGGNATCAACCTCTGTCGGCTTGAGTCCCGCCCTTCTAAAACCACTCCCTGGATGTATGTTTTCTATGTTGATTTCTACAACATTCCTGAGAGCCAAGCCTGCCTCGATGTACTGAAAACCAGNATGTTCAATTACCATATCCTGGGAAGTTATGATGTTTACTCACCAGAAAACTAGCTGAAGTTTTCTGATTCGTTTAAGTCGGTTCAAAAATGTGGTCACAAAGGATTGACATTTTTCGACCANAGGACTGACGTTTGCACGCCCNTNGNGTTATCTNTTGNGANAAAATCAGTTGGAAAAAATATCCAGCTNGGCTTGATTTCGAGACCATTNTTCGTTACGAATTAGAAAACAACGCATTTCTTTAGATTGGGGGTCGGCATGGAAAACCTGATAGAAAAAATTCAGAAAATCATTTCCGGATTAGGCTTAGTATTCCTATGGTTCATGCTTTGTGGGATTGATCGCTCCAATACACCTAGTTTCAGCACGAGCGATCTTGAGACATCGAATCTTTTTCAGTCGATGCCTCCGCCTTCAACATGGCCCATATCCTTCTGGATTACCTTATTCGTTCTCGTTTTCGGTTCGGTAGGAGGTTTTTTTGGGGTTAAATACCTTCGTGAAAAACAGGCCCAGGAAGAGCTGGATGCCATCGTTGATGAGCAGGCACAACTTGGTTTGGATACCGAGTTGGAGAACAAAAATATTGAACAGGAAGCCAGAGATTTTCTGGAAGTCATGTGTGGAACCAGCGATCCGGTGGATCTTCTTCCTGTTATCAGTTCCAGTGAACTCTTTGAAGAAACAGCTCAAGAATTCAAGGATTCCGAGCGTTTCGATGAGGAATTACTGCCTCAATTGTATGATTTAAGAAGGAGTTTGGAGTTTTCCTATAAAAATCTGGAAGTGCCCTTTCTGAACACTCAAATGCTCGAAAAAGGGTTGAAACTTGAGTGTGAAATCAGACACAAATCGCGGAATGTGGTGTTCATGACCTCCATCTTGGATGCCAACGAGTCNCANATCTATGTCAAACCCCCGACAGTCAAGAGAAGACCCGCAAATTTAAAACAGTTTCCTTCCCTTCATTGCAGNCTTCGAAGNGTCAATGATGCAGATTATGAGTTTGATCTGGAAATTGTGGATCAGCTGATAGATGAAATGAACGCGGTGATTCTGAAACAGACTTCGGATATCCGCAAAATGACAATCAGGGAATCAGAACGAGTTCCGATGGAAATGGAAATGGAATTTCAACGTGTCAGTGAGGCCCAGTACGATTTGGAACACAAGTTTGAAGCAGAGGAACAGGACAGGGAAAAAATCACTGCAATGATCAAAGATATGAGTTCAGGAGGGATGAAGTTACAGATGACCGATCTGCAGGGCCTGACAAAGGGAGAAGTACTCATTTTTCATCTTTCTAAAGCAAGCTTGAGGAGAGACCTGGCAGCCTCGGTGATGAACATCGTTCCCAAAGGAGGATTATATGATCTGCATCTGAAATTTCGGGACAGTGACACCATTACCAGGATGAAAATCAACCAATATCTTCATCGCGCCACCAAGAATATGGAAGCGATGGCATCTTGATTTCTTTTCCAGTTTTTTAAGATCCTGCCCTTTGTTGGCGGATCAGATTCAAGGAATGGTTTAGCAGAATTGAACTTCAGTAAATTGTTCCCGCAGTCTTCCAACTTGCTGAAGTACATCCTTGCCTTTCATGACAGCACCCATCAGTTGAGCAATCTCTCCCATTTCTGATTCTTTCATTCCCATCCTTGTCATTTCCTGAACTCCTATGCGCAAACCCGATGGGTATCGTGGATCGGGATCTCCCGGAAGCTGGTTGTAGTTGCAGATGATATTTTGCTCTGCAAGTTGCCGGGCAATTGTTTTTGCCTCACCAAAACGGGTGACACGGAC
>FUFK010064634.1_pt1 | contig 58564 bp, 47 predicted proteins | sample 1021851 | NCBI WGS metagenome assembly FUFK01 (sample SAMEA51879418, study PRJEB19060) | metagenome
GTTGGGCAAGTGGTTTGTCACATCGATACTTCTGCTAAAGGATCTCCAAAAGAAACCTCTGCTAGTAAGCCTGTAGAAATTGCCGAAGATAAAAAAGAGTTATCACAGCCGGTTGTTGATACTAAATCAGATGTTTTAAGTCCCGCTGCAAGAAAAATTGCTGAGGAAAAAAATATTGATATTAACCAGATTACTGGTACCGGAAAAGCTGGTAGAATTACAAAACAGGATGTATTACTTGGCAAACCTGCCATGGGTAACTTTAATAATTCAAATAGGTCAGAATCTAGAAATAAGTTATCGATGCTTAGAAGAAAGGTTGCTGAAAGACTAGTGACTGTGAAGAATGAAACAGCGATGCTGACAACTTTTAATGAAGTTGATATGTCTTCTATATTTGAATTAAGAAAAAAATATAAAGAAAAGTTTAAGGAAAAACACGGAGTTAATCTTGGATTTATGTCTTTTTTCACGCTAGCTAGTGTAAGAGCACTTAAAGAATTCCCAGCTGTAAACTCAATGATTGACGGCTCTGAGATGATTTCTTATAGTTATTGTGATATTAGTATTGCAGTCTCAGGCCCAAAGGGTCTCATGGTTCCAGTCATAAGAAGTGCTGAAGAACTAAAATTTAAAGGAGTTGAATTAGAAGTAAAAAGACTGGCTGAAAGAGCTAGAGATGGTCAAATTACAGTAGATGAAATGACTGGAGGTACTTTTACAATTTCTAACGGAGGAGTTTTTGGAAGCATGTTATCTACTCCGATTATCAATCCTCCTCAAAGTGCTATACTTGGAATGCACAACATAGTTGAAAGACCAATTGCTGTCAATGGAAAAGTTGAAATTAGACCTGTAATGTATTTAGCTCTTTCATATGATCACAGAATCATTGACGGTAGAGAAAGCGTTGGTTTCTTGGTGCATATAAAAGAGGCACTTGAAAATCCAGCAGAAATTCTTATGAATAATAAAATTGAAGAAGCTTTAGAGCTTAATTAATTTAATTATGAGTTTTACAGATACTCATACCCATTTATATCTCGAACAATTTAATGATGATATAGACTCAGTAATAGAGAATTCGATTTCTTCTAATGTAAATAGATTGTTTTTACCTGCAATAAACTCATCACATACGGAATCAATGTTTCTCTTAAAAGAAAGATACCCAGAAAATATTTTTCTAATGTCAGGACTTCATCCTTGTTATGTTGAGGCAAATTTTCTAGATGAAATTAAACATGTTGAAATGATTATTAATGAAAATGAGATTGTTGCTGTCGGAGAAATAGGAATAGATCTTTACTGGGATAAAACTAATTTAGAAATTCAAATAGAAGCTTTTGAGTCTCAAATTTCTATTGCCAATAATCATAATTTGCCAATAGTAATACATTGTAGAGAATCTTTTGATGAAATTTATAATGTTTTGAATAAAAACAAAGTTAATAATGGAGGAATATTTCACTGCTTTTCAGGTGATTTGTCTCAGGCAAATAAAATTATTGATATGGGTATGAAACTTGGGATTGGAGGGGTTGTCACATTTAAAAATGGAAAAATTGATAAGTTTCTGAAAGACATTGACATAAGTAATATTGTTTTGGAAACTGACTCGCCATATTTATCTCCAGCACCACTCAGGGGGAAAAGAAATGAGAGTTCAAACATAAAATACATTGCAGAAAAATTATGCGATATTTATAATCTGTCATTTCAAGAAATTGCTAAAATTACTACCCAAAATTCTAAAGATGTTTTTGGGGTTTAATACTTAAAAAAAACACCGTTTTATATTTTATAGTTTCTATTTTTTTCATTTTATTTGTTAGCTGTGCTTAGAGAGGTGGCCGAGTGGTCGAAGGCGCACGCCTGGAAAGTGTGTATACATCAAAAGTGTATCGAGGGTTCGAATCCCTTCCTCTCTGCAGAATATGTAATTTATGTGATATATTTTTATATCTTTAACACACTAAAATATTAAACAAAAAAAAGATGAAAAGATTATTTAGTTTATTGGCAGTATTATCATTAATATTTGCACAATCAATACAAGCATTTCCTATTCAAGATGATATGGAAATGATGGAGCAGGATTCAGTTCAAACAACTGACGTGGTTGAAATGGAAGAACCTGTAATGGAAGAACCTGTAGAAGAAGAGCAATTAAATTTTCACCAAGAACTTAAAAAGAGATTTATTGAGGGTGGTCCTGGATTTATGGGAATTGTTCTACTTTGTTTAATTCTTGGTTTAGCAATTGCTATTGAAAGAATTATATATCTAAACCTATCAACTACAACTGATTCAAGCAAATTAACAAGCGATGTTGAAGCTGCTATGAAGTCTGGNGGAGTTAATGCAGCTAAAGAGGTTTGTAGAAATACGCCTGGACCAGTTGCATCAATATTTTATCAAGGTTTAGATAGGTCTAGTGAAGGTATTGAGTCAGCTGAAAAAGCTGTAATCGCTTATGGTGGTGTTCAAATGGGCCAATTAGAAAAAAATGTTTCTTGGATTTCTTTATTTATTGCACTTGCTCCAATGCTTGGTTTCATGGGTACAGTAATTGGTATGATTCAAGCTTTTGATAAAATTGAAGCAGCTGGCGATATGCAACCATCTCTTGTTGCTGGTGGTATTAAAGTTGCACTTTTAACAACTGTATTTGGATTAATTGTTGCTATCATTCTACAGATTTTTTACAATTATATAATTGCAAAAATTGACAGTATTGTGAATGATATGGAAAATGCATCAATTGACTTAATGGATATATTAGTAAATAATAAGAAATAATTATGAACTATAATATACTTAAATACACAGCTTTAGGACTATCTCTACTGGGTATTCTGTTTGTTCTACTTATTCTGGCAGATAACCTTTTTGGTATCGACATGATATTATATAATGCATATGTTGTTCTTTTCATCATTGTTTCATCTGTATTATATTTTGGAATAAAAAACATGGTTGGAAACAAGTCTAGCCTTATGAGTACTTTGAAAGGAGTTGGATCGTTTTTAGGGTTATTCCTTGTTTGCTTTTTAATAGCTTCCGGAGAGGAGACTTTAATGAGAGAAGGAAAAATACTATCTGCTACAAGTTCTAAATTTATCGGAGCGGCATTATTCATGTTTTATTCGTTAATACTAATAGCCAGTGGAACAATGTTGTTTTTTGGATTTAAAAACAGAAAATAAATAATTATGGCAAGAAGATCATCACCTGAAGTTAATGCAGGATCAATGGCAGATATAGCTTTTCTGTTATTAATATTTTTCTTAGTCACTACAACAATAGAAACTGACTCTGGAATTAGTAGAAAACTTCCTCCAATGGAAGAGTCTGAAGAAGATGTTGTTATTAAACAAAAAAATATTTTTACTGTTTTATTAAACGGTAAAGATCAACTGTTAGTGGAAGATGAATTAATGGATTTAGAAGAACTGAGAGAATCAGCAATTGAATTTTTGGATAATGGTGGTGGTACTGGAGAGGATGCTTGTAATTACTGTAAGGGAAAGAAAGACCCAAAATCTTCAGATAATCCTGATAAAGCCATTATTTCTCTAAAAAACGAGAGGGAAACTTCTTATGCAACTTATATTTCCGTTCAAAATGAATTAGTTGCCGCATATACTCATCTTAGAAATGTTCGAGCTCAAGAATTATATGGTGAGAGTTACTCTGAAATGATGAAGAATTATAAGGACGTTAATTGGCCAGGCAATCGTGATAAACTTAAGGAAAATATTAATAGACTTAGAAAAGAATACCCACAAAAACTTTCTGAAGTTCAATAAAATATTATAAATAGGATGTCAAAATTTAATAAAAAGAAAAAAGGAGATTTACCTGCTGTAAATACAGCTTCCCTTCCTGATATTGTTTTTATGCTTTTATTCTTTTTTATGGTTGCTACTGTAATGAGAGATAACGAGTTAAAAATTAAAAATGAATTACCAGCTGCTAACGAAGTCGAAAAACTAGATAAAAAAGAGTTAGTAATGTACATATATGCAGGAAAACCAAATTTTGGCTATCAATCTAAATTTGGTACCGAGGCTAGATTACAGCTTAACGATAAGTTTTCAGAAGTATCTGACATACCAGCTTTTATATATGCAGAAAGAGAATCAAAAAGGGAAGAGTTAAGACCTTTTTTAACTACAGCACTAAAGGTTGATAAAGAAACTAACATGGGTATTGTTGGTGATATAAAACAGGAGCTCAGAAAAGTTAACGCTTTGAAGATAAACTATACCACAAGGATTGGGGATGTTTCATTAAACAAGCAGTAAAACTATATTTCTTTTCTTAACCTTGCAACGGGAATATTAAGCTGTTCTCTGTATTTTGCAACTGTTCTTCTTGCTATTTTATAACCCTTCTCATTGAGAATTTTAACAAGCTTTTCATCTGTTTCAGGTTTTCTTTTATTCTCATTTTGAATAATCTTTTCAAGGATTTTCTTAATTTCTATTGTTGAGATTTCTTCCCCGCTTGTTGTTTTCATTGATTCACTAAAGAACTCTTTTAATAATTTTGTTCCATATGGAGTGTCAACATATTTACTATTAGCTACTCTAGAAATTGTAGATATATCCATTTCTATTTCATTAGCAATATCTTTAAGAATCATAGGTTTTATTTTCCTTTCATCTCCGCTTAGAAAATACTCCTTTTGATAATTCATTATTGCTTGCATTGTTATCATTAGGGTTTGCTGTCTTTGTTTTACAGCATCTATAAACCACTTGGCTGAATCAAGTTTTTGTTTAATAAATTGAATAGCCTCTTTTTGAGATTTAGATTTATTTTTTTCAAGTTTATATCCCTTTAACATTTCATCATAATCTCTTGAGATATTCAGAGTTGGGCTATTTCTATAATTAAGATCAAGCGTAAGCTCATTATTTTCAATCGCTATTTTAAAATCTGGAATCACCTGCTCAATTGGTTTTCCTCCACCTGAATAAGAGCCTCCTGGTTTTGGATTAAGCTTTGATATTAATGAAATTACTTCTTTAAGCTCGGACTCATCAATCGAATATTTATTCATCAACTTTTCAAAGTGCTTTTTTGAGAATTGTTCAAATGAATTTTTGATAATTTCAATTGCTAAATCAACATATTTAGTTCTTTTTTTTCTTTTTAATTGGATAATTAAACATTCTTGAAGATTAAGTGCTCCAACTCCAGGTGGATCAAAATCCTGAACTATTTTTAGCACATCCATTAATTCNTCTTCATNTACAAAAAGATTTTGAGTAAATGCTAAATCATCAACAATTTCTTCTAATTCTAGTCTAATATATCCAGACTCGTCTATGCTGCCGACCAAAAATTCGGCTATCCTCATTTTTTTTTCGTCAAGGCTTATTGGTTTTAGTTGTCCAAGTAAATGTTGAGTAAAAGAAATACCCGACGAAAAAGGAATGTTTTTATCCTCTGCTTTACCAGAATTATTTGAACTTAGTTTGTATGAAGGGGTATCATCATAATTTAAATAGTCGTCAATATTAATATCATCAGAATCGGAGAAATCATCATTACTTTCTTGTTGATTGTCATCGTCAGAATTTTGTCCCTGTTCAAGTGCTGGATTTTCCTCAATTTCCCGCTGAATCTTTTGTTCAAAATCTAAGGTGGGAAGTTGTATCAACTTCATAAGTTGAATTTGTTGAGGAGATAACTTCTGTGATAATTTTAATTTTAGATATTGTTTCATTTTGATTAAAACTCAGCATTTTGAGGGGTTCTTGGAAATGGGATTACATCACGAATATTTGACATCCCTGTTGCAAACATAACAAGCCTCTCAAAGCCTAATCCAAATCCGGAGTGAACAGCCGTTCCATATTTTCTTAAATCTGTATACCACCATAATTCTTTTTCNTCTATACCAACTTCTTTAATTTTCTTCAATAGAACATCCAATCTCTCCTCTCTCTCAGAACCTCCTACAATTTCACCAATACCAGGGAATAATATATCCATAGCCCTAACTGTTTTTTCATCATCATTCAGCCTCATATAGAAAGATTTGATTTTTGCAGGATAATTATAAATNATTACTGGACAATTAAATTCTTTTTCTACAAGAAATCTTTCATGTTCACTTTGTAAATCAGCCCCCCATTCATCGATTAAATATTTAAATTTCTTCTTTTTATTAGGTTTACAGTTTCTTAAGATTTCAAATGCTTCAGTGTAGGTAATAATTTTAAAATCATTTTCAATTACAAACTTTAGTTTTTCGATTAAAGTAAGTTCACTTCTCTCATTTTGTGGTTTTTGTTTTTCTTCACTTATAAGCCTATTTTCTAAAAATTTTAAATCTTCGATATTATTGTTAACTATATATGAAAGAATATATTTCAAAAAATCTTCAGCAAGTTTCATATTGCCATTAATATCCATAAATGCAACTTCAGGCTCAATCATCCAGAATTCTGATAAGTGTCTAGAAGTATTTGAATTTTCAGCTCGAAAAGTTGGTCCAAAAGTATATACTTTACCCATTGACATCGCATAAGCTTCAGCTTCTAATTGACCTGAAACTGTGAGGTTGGTTTCCTTACCAAAAAAATCTTTTTTATAATCAATTTTACCGTTATCATCTATTGGTGGATTTTTCATATCCAATGTAGACACCCTAAATTGTTCTCCAGCACCTTCTGCATCACTTGCTGTAATTATTGGAGTATGGACATAGTAAAAGCCATTATTTTTAAAATACTGATGAATTGCAAAAGATAAATTTGATCTAATTCTCATCACAGCTCCAAATGTATTTGTCCTAGTTCTCAAATGAGCATTTTCTCTTAGAAACTCAAAAGAATGTTTCTTCGGTTGTATTGGGTATGTTTCAGGATTAGAATCTCCTAAAATTTTACAGCTATCTACTTTTAATTCAACATTTTGCTGAGAGCCTTGACTGCTTACTAAAGATCCGCTAACATTAATAGCCGCCCCGGTGGAAATCGCTTTCAAAATTTCATCATCCGTATTTTCAAAATCAATCACACATTGAAGATTACCTAAANNAGATCCATCATTTAATGCAATAAATCGATTGGCTCTAAATGTTTTAACCCAGCCTGAAATAGATACTTTTTTATTTAAAAACTTATTAGAATGTAAAATATCATTTATCGAAACTTCATTCATTTCAAATTATTTATTCAAATATATGTTTTTGAAAGTTAATATTATAATTCCTCTTGATCTGAAAGTATCTTAATTTTAGGTTCTTTTAGTACTTTTTCATTTGCTATAGATCTTTCAAGGGATAAAAGTAATGAAGGCAGTAATAATAAATTAGAAAGCATTGCAAGAAGAAGTGTTCCAGAAACTAGCGCACCAAGAGCAACGGTACCCCCAAAATTTGAAACAATGAAAACTGANAAACCAAAAAATAAAACAATTGAGGTGTAAAACATACTTAATCCAGTTTCCCTGACTGAGTTATACACAGATTTTTTTATTTGCCACTTATTATCTTGAAGCTCTTGTCGATATTTTGCCAGAAAATGTATTGTATCATCTACTGAAATACCAAAGGCAATGCTAAAAATTAGAATTGTTGAGGGTTTGATAGGAATACCAATAAAACCCATAAGTCCAGCTGTTATAAGTAAGGGTAATAAATTAGGAATAAGAGAAATAATAATCATTCTGAAATTCCTAAACAAATATGCCATGAATAACGATATCAGAAAGATTGCAAGTCCTAATGACCAAACCAAGTTATCAACTAAAAAATAAGTTCCTTTTTGGAAAAGATATGCTTTACCGGTTAAAAATACTTCGTATCTGTCAGGAGGCAAAAACTTGTCTATTTTTTCATTTAATTCTTCTTCAATTCTTTCCATTCTTTCAATTTTCATGTCCTTCATGAATGTAGTTATTCTGGTATATTGAGCTGTACTATCAATGTAGGGCTTAAGAAGGTCAACATCTCCAGAAACATCAGAATTTTTAACATAAGATGCTATAAAAGTTTCTTCTTGCTTTGTTGGAACTTGATAATATTTTGGATTTCCATTATAAAAAGCTTGTTTTGAATATTTCACTCCATTAACCAAAGAAATAGGTGTAGATAATTCGGGGAATTCAGAAATTGCATTTTGAACTTTCTCTAAATTTCTTATTGTTGACAGTCNACGAACTGACTCTTTCCTACCNCCATCAATATATATTTCTAGTGGTAGAATTCCGTTAAATTCCTTTTCATAATACATGATATCATCAAAAAATTCGGTATTTCTTGGCATATCATCAATAAAGCTTCCAGAGATTTCGATTTTATATATACCAATGATACTAACAGCTAGCATGATTATAGAAATAATATAAACTTCAATCCTTTTATTTTTAACAACACTGACCATCCAATTTAATAGTTTATTAATCCATTGTCTATTTTGATGTTTTAGGTGCTCCTCTTTAGGCATGGGTAAGAAGCTGTAAACAATCGGAATTATCAATAAACACAGAATAAAGATTGATAAAATACTTAGTGATGCTACCAATCCAAATTCAGAAAGTAGTTTACTATTTGTTGTAATAAATGTTGCAAATCCAGAGGCAGTTGTTACGTTAGTCATCAGAGTTGCGTTTCCTATCTTAGTAATAACTTTATCTAATGCTATTTGTTTATTGCCATGTATATTGAGCTCTCGCTGATATTTGTTGATTAGAAAAATACAGTTAGGCATTCCAATTACAATTATTAACGGAGGAATTATAGCTGTTAACACAGTCAATTCGTAACCNAATAATCCAACAATTCCAAGGGTCCACATTACGCCGATTGAAACAGTAAAAACGGAAATAATAGTTGCTCTGAAGGATCTAAAAAATAAAAAGAAGATAATAGATGTAACTAAAGCAGCAAGAATAAGAAACTTACCTAATTCTGCTTTAATTGTCTGAGAGTATTTAGTCCTTACATATGGCATCCCAGAAATTCTTACATCAAGATTATATTTTTCTTCAAATGNTTTTACCCTCGGTTCTAAAATATTTACAACAAANTCTTCNCTTTTGACCGTATTTACAACCTCTGTTCTTAGATTGATTGCTGTTCGAATAGCCTTTGTTTCAGAATTAATCAAAAACTTATCATAAAAAGGAGATTTATTAAAAATCTCTTCTTTAAGTAAATCAAGTTGAGATTTATTTGTAATNGAGTCTTCTATAAANGGNTCTATGAAAAACTGTCTTGAAGATTTNTTTTTTTTAAGTTTTTGAAGATCTCCAAAGGCAATNACTGTGGATACATCTGGGTGATCTTTGAAGCTTTGAGACAGATTATTCCATGCATTTAATTTTTCAATTGTAAAAAGAGTTGAATCTTTTACAGAGATAACTATTAGATTACCCTCTTCACCAAATTTATCAGTAAATTTTTTGTACTTAATATTTTCAGGATGTGTTTCAGGAAGTAAGTTAGCTTCAGTATAAGTAAACCTTATATTATCCCAATTAGTACTAAAAAAATAGGTAGCTAACCCAAGAGAAAAAATAATAAGTATCCTATTATTTAAAATTAACTTTGAGATTTTTTTCCAAAATCCAGAAAAAATAGACTTAAACATTTATTTTGATTGCTGTGTATAAAGATAGTAATTACTAGTTGTCAAAAAGTGAAAAAATAGAAATTTATAGGGTCATTATTTCTTGCTGCTTTTTTTCAAAAATTTGATCTACTTTTTTTATGTTATTATCAGTAATTTCTTGAATATCAAGCTCTGAATTCTTTTTTAGATCTTCAGAAAAATCAGATGATTTTTTTATCTCATTATTAGCTTCTTTCCTAGCATTTCTAATAGCAATTTTAGCTTCTTCAATTTCGCTTTTTGCTTGTTTTACTAGCTCTCTTCTCCTTTCTTCAGTCAGAGTTGGTACATTAATTATAATATTTTCACCATTATTCATTGGGTTGAAGCCAAGATTTGCTACTTCAATTCCTTTTTCGATTTCTGGCAGCATAGTTTTGTCCCATGGTTGAATTATTAATGTTCGTCCATCTGGTGTATTTACATTAGCAACCTGCGAAATTGGAGTGCTTGTTCCGTAATAATCGACAAATACATTTGTCAGCATATTTGGGTTTGCTTTTCCAGCTCTGATATTTAAAAGTTTTTTTTCAAGATGAGATATAGCATTTGACATCGAGTCCTTTGCTAAATCAAATATAATTTCTAAATCTTCATTCATAGTTAAGTTTTATAAATTGACTAATGTTCCTACATTTTCACCATTGAGAACTTTTAATAAATTATTCTCTTGATTCATGTCAAATACAATAATTGGAAGTTTATTTTCATGACTTAATGTAAATGCTGTAGTATCCATGATTTTCAGACCTTTACTAATAGCTTCTTTGAAGGTGATTTTTTCAAATTTAAATGCATCAGAATTCTTGTTAGGATCTTCATTGTAAATACCATCGACTCTGGTTCCTTTTAGAATTACGTCAGCTTCAATTTCAATTGCTCTAAGAACAGCAGCAGAATCAGTAGTGAAGTACGGGTTTCCTGTACCAGCACTAAAAATCACAATTCTTTTTTTATCTAGATGTCTTAATGCTTTTCTTTTAATGTATGGCTCAGCNACCTTATTAACATTTATTGCACTTTGTAATCTTGTCGGAATCCCAATATTCTCAAGAGTATTCTGTAGTGCTAGACCATTAATAAGTGTAGCTAACATACCCATGTAATCTCCTTGAACCCTGTCAATTTTAAATTCGTTGTTAAAACCTCGGTATATATTTCCACCACCGATTACTATTGCAATTTCAACCCCCTTATCATAAATCTTTTTAATTTCATTGGAGTATTTAATTAAGATCTCTGGGTCAATTCCTCCTGCTTTATCTCCTACTAAAGCTTCACCTGAAAGTTTAAGTAGAATTCTTTTGTACTTCATTTGAAATAATGTATTTCAAACAAATATACTACACATTTAGTGTGAAAAAAAATAAGAAATATATTTAGCCTATAGAAACTCTACTGTATGAAGTAATTTTAGTTTCAGTACTAAATGATGATAAATATTGCGAGACACTTTGCTTACTATCTTTGATAAAAGCTTGGTGAATTAAAGTATTATCCTTGAAGAATCTTTTTAATTTACCCTGAGCAATTTTGTCAAGCATTTCTTCTGGTTTACCTTCAGCTCTAAGTTGGTCTTTAGCAATCTCAATTTCTTTTTCAATAACTGCAGAATCAACACTATCCTCGTCNAGTGCAATCGGATTCATAGCTGCAATTTGCATAGAAATATCTTTTGCAGCTATTTCAATATTTTCACATTTGTTAGAAAAACCTACTAGTGAAGAAATTTTATTACCAGCGTGTATGTAAGTCCCAACAAAATCAGCATCAATCCTGCTAAAGTCATTAATCTGAATTTTTTCTCCGATAACACCTGTCTGTTCGATAAGCTTTTCTTCGATACTCATTCCATCAATGTCAGATTTTAGTAATTCTTCTTTAGTTTTGCAATTTAATCCGGCAGAAGCAATCTTGTGAGCTAGACTGATAAAATCTTCATTTTTCCCAACAAAGTCAGTTTCACAAGCAAGNACAATACCTACNCCTGNAGAATTATCTTCATTAGCAATTGCAATTGCAACTCCCTCTGANGATTCTCTATCAGCCCTCTTAGCCGCAACTTTTTGCCCCTTTTTTCTTAAAATTTCGATTGCAGCATCAAAATCACCATTTGATTCAACTAGTGCTTTCTTGCAATCCATCATTCCGGCACCGGTTGTTTTTCTTAATTTATTTACTTCAGCGGCAGTTACTTTTACCATGACTTACTTTTTTGCTTTTTTACTTTTTTTCTTTGTCTCTTTTTCTTCAGCTGGGGCCTCTTCAGCAACAACTTCTTCTACTGGAGTTTCTTCAACAACAGCTTTCTTCAGCTGGGGCCTCTTCAGCAACAGCTTCTTCCACTGGAGTTTCTTCAACAACAGCTTTAGCTTCTTTATCTTGAGTTTCCTCTTTATCTTTTCCTGAATTTCTTTCTTCTAAACCTTCCTGAATTGCAGAACCAACATGTTCTAAAATTTTGGAAATAGACTTTGAAGCGTCATCATTTGCTGGAATCACATAGTCAATTCCACGTGGATCAGAATTAGTATCCACCATCGCAAATATTGGTATATTAAGTTTTTGTGCTTCCTTAACGGCGATTTTTTCTCTTAAAATGTCTACGATAAATATTGCACCAGGTAATCTGGTCATATTAGAAATTGATCCAAGATTTTTTTCTAATTTTTCTCTCAATCTTCCAATTTGAAGCTTTTCTTTTTTTGATAAAGAATTAAAAGTTCCATCTTGTTTCATTCTGTCAATTGATGACATTTTTTTAACTGCCTTTCTGATAGTTACGAAGTTTGTTAACATACCACCAGGCCATCTTTCTGTAATGTAGGGCATATTAATNTTCTTCGAAGATTCTGAAACGATATCTTTTGCTTGTTTTTTTGTTGCAACAAATAATATTTTNCTNCCTGATGAAGCAATTTTTTTCAATGCGTTAGAGGCTTCTTCTAGCTTTGCAACGGTTTTGTAAAGGTTTATGATATGAATCCCATTTCTTTCCATATAAATATATGGAGACATATTTGGGTTCCATTTTCTTGTAAGGTGACCAAAGTGTACACCAGCTTTAATTAATTCTGAAACTTGTTCTTTTCCCATTTTTTTAGTTTACGTTCTTGTTTATTAGCAATACTTAAGTGGTATAAATTTAATTTTAAGCCTTAAATATTTAGATGCTAAACTAATTTTATATTATCTCTTAGAGAACTGGAATTTTTTCCTAGCTTTCTTCTGACCAAACTTCTTTCTTTCAACCATTCTTGGATCTCTTGTCAATAAACCAAGAGGCTTAAGAAGTTCACGATTTTTTTCATCAACCTCACATAATGCACGGGAAATTGCTAGTCGAATAGCTTCAACTTGACCAGTCATTCCTCCACCATACACATTTACAGTCATATCAAATTTGTTAACATTGTCACATACATTAAAGGGTTGGTTTATTTTGAATTGATGAGCTGAAGTTGGAAAATAATCTTTCCAATCTTTTGTATTAACAGTAAAGTTGCCTTTTCCTTTTTTTAAATAGATTCTTGCAACCGATGTTTTTCTTCTACCAATTTTATGTACAACTGTATCCATTAATTAACTTTATTTAAATCGATTGATGATGGCTTTTGAGCCTCAAACTTATGATCAGAATCAGCGAAAACATGAAGGTTTCTAAAAAGATCAGCTCCTAACTTATTTTTTGGAAGCATTCCTTTAACCGATTTCTCTATAATAGAATTTGGATTTTTTTCAAACTGCTCAGTAGCATTTAGTGATCTTTGACCACCAGGGTAACCAGTATATCTAATATATTTTTTTTGCTCCCACTTGTTTCCAGTAAGATTAATTTTCTTGGAATTGATAACGATAACATTATCACCGCAATCAACATGAGGAGTAAAATTAGGTTTGTGTTTGCCTCTTAATAGAATAGCAACCTTAGAAGCTAATCTACCTAGATTTTGACCATCAGCGTCTACCAATACCCAGTTCTTATTAACTGTTTTTTTGTTTGCTGAAATTGTTTTAAAACTTATTGTATCCAAAATTCTGTTTTTTTCTGTCTCTCAAAAGAGCATGCAAATCTACAATTATATATTTTATTAGCAAATAGATAAAGAAATTTTTTTTCTTGAAGGACTTTATCAGGTTATTAATGTGCTTCTAACCAGTTTAATCCATAATTTAAATCAACGGTGAGAGGAACATTTATTTCGAATGCTTTTTCCATTTCATTTTTTGTTAATTCTATCATCTCATTCAATTCGGGCTTAAAAACATCAAAAACTAATTCATCATGTATCTGTAAAAGCATCTTACTTTTATAATTTCCCTTAGATAATTTCCTTTGAATATTTATCATTGCAATTTTTATGATATCTGCTGCACTTCCCTGAACAGGTGCATTTATTGCATTTCTTTCTGCAGCACCTCTAACCACACTATTTTGAGAATTGATATCCTTTAAATATCTTCTTCTCCCTAAAACGGTTTCTACATAACCATTATTTCTTGCAAATGAAATTTGATTATTGATGTATTGTTTGAGTTTTGGATATTTTTCAAAATATTTTTCGATCAGCTGCTTAGATTCTGTTCTATTGAGATTTGTTTGATTACTTAAACCAAAAGCAGAAACTCCATATATAATACCAAAATTTACTACTTTGGCGTTAGATCTTTGTTCCTTAGAAACTTGATTTANNGGAACATTAAAAACTGCGGAGGCTGTTGAGGCATGAATGTCTTCGTTTTTCTTAAAAGCATTAATCATATTTTCTTCATTNCTAAGNGATGCTATAATTCTTAACTCAATTTGTGAGTAATCCGCAGCCATTAAAAAATAATCTTTGTTTCTGGCAATGAATGCTTTTCTTACCTCTCGACCTCTATTTGTTCTTATCGGAATATTTTGGAGATTTGGATTAATACTGCTTAACCTGCCTGTNGATGCAACAGTTTGAACATATTCTGTATGAATTCTGTTTGTGTATTTATCGAGTTGTTTGGGAAGTGAATTGATGTATGTATTTAGTAATTTGGAGATACTTCTAAATTTTAAAACTAATTTCACTAAATCACTCTTTGATGAAAGTTCATTTAAAACTTCTTCTGATGTTGAGTACTGCCCAGTTTTGGTTTTTTTTGGGTTACTGATTATTTTCATTTTATCAAATAAAACCTCACCNAGCTGTTTTGGAGATGAAATATTGAATTCTTCCCCAGCTAATTCATATATTTNTTTTGTGATATCTTCCAATTCGTTGGTTGTTCTTTCTGACAATTTTTTCAAAAACTTTACGTCTAAATTTATTCCCTCAATTTCCATTTTAGCTAGGGTTTTTAAAAGGGGAATTTCGATTTCGTTATAAAGCTTAATCTGATTAAACTTCTCTAAATCAGATTTTAATAAATTTTTCAACTTATATGTAAGGCAGNAAACTTCGTAATCCTTTAATTCTTCAAACTTCTTATTTACAGAAACATTGAGATAANTATTTGATAAATTAATTAAATCATGACTTATGTCTGGATTAATTAAATAATGTGCAAGTTTTATATCAAAGATGTCACCAAGAATGGTAATTTTCTTTCTCTTTAGAACTTTAATATCAAATTTTAGATCGTTTGATATTTTAGCTATTTCATCATTCTCAAAAAATATTTTGATTATTTCATCAAACTTTTTAATATCACTTTTTAAGACATAGCAAATATCATTTTGCCAACAAAATGAAATGGATTTTAATGTTGTTTCATAATCCCCATTTTTTTCAGTGTACAGATGATAACTTACCTCCGTTTGTTGTTCTAATTTTTTTAAAAATAATTTAACTGAAACATCAGATTCAATGTGTTGATAAATTACACTTAATCTTCGCTTATCATGGGCTTTAATATTGTTTTCAAAAAGGTTGAATTGCCCAAAGCCNGGATTCAAATCAATATTATTTTCTTCCTTTATTTTTTGTGGTTCAGATTTATTTTTTTCATTGTTTATTGAAAAAATTGAATTTAAAGAGCTGATAATTCTTCTAAACTCTAGTTCTTCAAATATTTTCCTAGCTTTATCAANATTGGTGACATTTAATTTTAATTCTTCAATATTATAATCAATAGGAACATCAGTAATTATTGTTGCTAATTTTTTTGAAAGAATACCAAGCTCTTTATTTTGTTCAATTTTTTCTTTAAGCTTTCCTTTTAATTCATTGGTATTTTGAAGCAAGCCTTCTAATGAACCAAACTCTTTTAAGAATTTTTTTGCCGTCTTATCTCCAACACCAGGTAANCCAGGAATATTATCAACTGAATCTCCTTTCATCGCTAAAAAATCAATAACCTGAGATGTTTGAGAAATTTCAAATTTTTCTAGAACTTCATTTACACCCCAGATTTCATAACCCCCTCCAAAAACTGGACGATACATATAAATTGACTCATCAACAAGTTGAGCAAAGTCTTTGTCAGGCGTCACCATATATGTCTCAAAATTTTCAGATTTTACTTTTTTTGCAATTGTTCCTATAATATCATCAGCNTCAAAGCCTTCTTTAACTAAAACGGAAATATTCAGAGATTTTAAAATTTCTTCAATAATAGGAACNGAAATTTTGATTGCCTCAGGTGTCTCATCGCGATTAGCTTTATATTGATCAAATATTTTGATTCTGTCTTGACTACCACCTTTGTCAAAACAAACTGCTAAATAATCAGGACTTTCTCTTTTTATAACATCGAAAAGAGAATTAGTAAATCCTAAAATTGCAGATGTGTCTAAGCCTTTAGAATTGATTCTTGGATTTTTGATAAATGCGTAATATCCTCGAAATATTAAAGCGTAGGCATCAATCAGAAATAATCGTTTTTTTTTATTCATTTATCCCTGTTTGTGATAATATGGGGAATCAAAATTTAAATTGCCGTCTTTGTCGTATTGAGTCATACTAAAGCCTTTCTGTATTGAAAATGTTCCTGTTTCTCCCTTCTTGTTTAATGCAATATAACCAACCTGAAAGTTTTTATAATTACTGTTGGGTTTCTTAACAATTCGCTCGACAGCTATTTTACAAGCATCACCAGGAGAATATCCCTGTCTCATTAGTTCAACAACTAAAAAGCTACCTACTGTTTTTAAAACCTCTTCACCTAATCCAGTTGCAACCGCTCCACCAACTTCATTATCAATGAATAATCCTGAACCAATTATAGGAGAATCACCTACTCTTCCTTGCATTTTATAAGCTAATCCACTTGTAGTACAACCTCCACTTATATTTTGGTCTTTATCTATTGCTAANATTCCTATTGTATCATGATTTTCAATATTAATAATAGGTTTATATTCTTCATTTTCCTTCCACTTAATCCAGTCTTTTTTTGACTTCTCTGTCAATAGATTTTCCTTTTTAAAACCCATCGAAATAGCAAATTTTTTTGCCCCTTCACCAGCTAACATTACGTGTGGAGTTTTTTCCATTACCATTCTTGCAACAGAGATTGCGTGCTTTATCTCCTTAAGATAAACAACAGAGCCACAATTTCCATAATAATCCATAATGCACGCATCAAGAGTAACATTTCCTTCTCTATCTGGAAGTCCCCCAATTCCAACGGATTGACCTTCTTTGTTTGCTTCCTCAACTCTACAACCTTGTTCAACGGCATCAAGTGAATTTCCACCAGAGGATAAAATCTCCCATGCTCTTTTAGTGGCATTTTTAACATCCCAGGTTGCAATCACTATGGGAAAGTTAGATAAACTGTTGTTTGAATAAGTTTTATCAATTTTAAGACCGAGTCCAAGTGAAGCAATCCCAGTGCTTTTAATAAAACTTCTTCTATTCATTTTAAATCAATTTTTGCTTAGATAAAATTTGTTTTGTAGTAATTGAATAAACAAGTAGGAATACAAAACACAAAACAGCTACCCAGTATGAGGTTATCATTCCAAAAATATCGGCCAGCTTTCCCTGAAGGGGTGGTATAATTGCTCCACCAAGTATCATCATAACTAAAAAAGATGAGCCTTGAGAAGTATATTTTCCAAGACCAGTAATACTTAATGAAAATATACAAGGCCACATTATAGAGCAAAAAAGGCCACCGGTTAAGAACGCAAATAAAGCTATTTCACCTGAACCAAATATTCCGATTAACATGGCAATAACACCAAGTAAACTGAATATCGCCATGATTTTTAAAGCATTATCTTTAGCCAAGTAAAAACCAATAATTTGAATAACAATTAACAATGAAAATATTCCTATTTCTGAAAAAGTCAGTGGGTTGCTAAATGCATTTACTGCTATTACCACACCAAATGCTATGAAAGGTGTAATAAATAAAAGAATCTTTTTAAGAGATTCCGAAATATCAAAAGCTCCAATCGATCCAGTCCACCTTCCAATCATTAATCCACCCCAATACAATGCAATATATTTTGCACTTTGAGCCTCATCAAGAACAGGAAGTCCTATTGCATTTATTCCTTCACCAATATCTGCCTTTAATAATTCACCAAGATTACTTTGAATAGTTACTTCTACACCCACATAGGTAAATATGGCAAGCATTCCCCAAGCAAGTTGAGGATATTTTAAAGCTCCCCATCCCTCAGAATTTTTACTTGCCGAAGAATTAGCTCTGAATACGAGTGCAAAAACAGAAATTAGACAGATTAATGTTAAAACTAATCTTGTTATTTCTAAATCTTCAACCGAGCTATTTTCAAATGCTGGAGTATAAGAATAGAAAATCCAGCCAAAACAAAGAGTCATTATCAGAGTCATAACAATCAACATTGTTTTAGCCTTTGAGGCAGACTCAAAGGGTTCATCGTTTTTAGCGTCGGGAAGTTTTTTTGACAAGTAGAAAAATCCAGCAACTAATAAAAAAGCTATAGCAACTGCAATATATAAACCTTGAACAGAGCTTAATTCAATAATATCCCAGTTAACCTCAGAAGCTGAACCAAATAAAACAAAAGCAATTAGAATTGGGCCAATGGCAGTTCCAAAGGAATTTACTCCACCGGCTAAATTAAGCCTATTAGATCCGGTAGAGGGGTCTCCAAGGGATACTGCAAAAGGGTTTGCTGCAGTTTGTTGAAGTGAAAAACCAAGTCCGATGATAAATAATGCGATTAAGACATAATAAAAGACTTGGGTATCTCCTTGCTCAGCACCATTTACTGACGGATACATTATTAGCGCCCCAAAAATTGAAATAATTAGACCGTAAATAATTCCTTTTTTATAACCCCAGTTGTTTAAAATATCTTTTTTGGAATAACTTGACCATACAAACAAGATTAAAGCACCTATGAAATAAGCTCCATAAAAGGCAAATTCGACTAGCTGAGCTTGAAATTGATCAATTTGAAAGTAGGTTTTACAGAAAGGAATAAATACACCATTTGATGCTCCAAAAAATCCCCAAAAGAAAAACACAGTTATTAATGTAAATAATGCAGAATTATTTTGATTTTTCATGATTTAGAAAGGTTAGTTTATTTGTTCTAAAATAATAAAAACCTATGTATAAATAGATTCTTAAATTTTAAAGATTTTAACAATATAGCTTAATTAATTGATTAACATTGATTTAGGTTAAACTTTTATCAAAATACTAATCTTAAAATCTAAATTTTCAAATATTGATTGAACTTGGGCGTGATCTAAAGAAATAAATCCAGGTAGTCATTAAATTCTTTCATTCTAGTGTCTAAGAATTCTTCTTCCTCGAAATTTATTAATACATCTACTAAAGATCTATATCTTTCAATGTCTGTATAAATTTCTTCTGCGTATCTGTTTTTAGCTGAATTACTAAAAGTACTGTAGTAAAATAGATTTTCCTGATATTTTGCAGCTATTTCATCAAATATTTTTCTGGCTTTCTCACCTTTATTTAATCTGTAATATGAACTAATAAACGGCTCTAGGAGTGTATAATATCCGAATTTATCAATCGGCAACTTTTGCATACAATTGTCAAGTATCCTTTCTGCGTCAATAAAATTATTCTCAATTATCAACTGATCAACAAGTCTAGATAAATTGCTTCTGTATGTAATGCTGTTTTTTCTTGACTCTACGTCTAAATATATATCAATTTCACTATCTGTGCCCCAATTCCATTTATTTACTATACTAGTCATCTTTTCAGAATCAATCATACCCATCTCATATGGGTTTGATTGATCAATTGGGGTTTTTATCGGCACTAATTTATAACACATTCCGTCTAATTGTAAAAAATCTTTCATCCATAAGTAATCTTCATCTCCGAAGGCTCCACCGGTAAAATAAATTGGCCTTTCCCAATTATTGTTAGCTATTATATCAAGCATAATCAACCTGTTTTTATAAAGAGCTTGTGATTTAATTTTAATAAATATTTCCTCTTCAATCAAATCTGTATATTTTTCCCCAATGATTTTATTTTTTAATACATTTTCAACATTAACAGGAATTCTAACGTTTTCAGTTGGTAAAAAATTTGCGTTGTAGTCTTGGCTTCTTAAACCGGCAACTTCATACCCCTGTCTTTTTAGAATTTCACCATATTTGAAGTCCTTTTCATCTTGCGTTATAAAATCCAAGAAAACGTCAACATCAACAGTATCTTGACTAATTTCTTCTTTAATTATATAATCCCTTGTTCCATGTCTGTACTTTTCTGACGTTAAGCTTGAGGGAATAGGGTCACTTTCGTAAGCTTTTCTTTTCATTTGGTTAATGTACCAATCTGTACTAAGAAGACTCGTATTTACCACCCTAACATCTGTTCTAATTCCTTCGATTTCTTGAGCATACCAAAGAGGAAAGGTATCATTATCCCCTATTGTGAATAGAATTGCATTTTCATCACAAGATTCCAGATAATTAACCGCCATTGCATATGCTGTATATCTGTTACTTCTGTCATGATCATCCCAGTTATTTATTGCTAAATTGAGTGGCACTAGTAAAAGACACAAAATTATCGGAATTATCATTATTCCTTTAACTTTAATTTTTCTAAAGAATTTTGACATGTAGTATGTTCCAAGGCCAATGATTATTGAAAAAACATAGAAGGATCCAACAACTGAATAGTCTCTTTCTCTAGGCTCGAAGGGCCTTACGTTTGTGTAGACTTGAATCGCTAAACCTGTAAATACAAAAAATAATAATAGAATCCAGAAGTATTCTTTATTTGTCTTATACAGGAAATATAACCCTAGTAATCCTAGCAAAAGTGGTAACATAAAATATGTGTTTCTTGCTTTGTTTTCCAGAACATCAGTGGGTAAATTTTTTTGTGTTACTCCAAGATGCCATTCGTCAATAAAATTTATTCCACTTATCCAATTTCCATTCATATTCATTTTACCTTGAATATCGTCTTGTCGACCGGAAAAATTCCACATAAAATAACGCCAATACATATATCCAATTTGATAATCAAATAGATAATATAGATTACTCAATATAGATGGTTTTTCAATATCTAAGAATTGACCATATTGTCTCAAAAAATTATGAAAGTCTTCATAATCAACCTCATTATTATTAATTTTTGATTTAAAATTTCTTACAAATTCAACCAATTCATTCTCAGAAATATATTTGGATTTTATTTTGAAATCTAAATAACCAGAATAGTTAAGATAGTTTTTTGCATGTTCTGAACTCCACATTCTAGGTAATATAGATGCATGATCAGAGTTAAAATTTTGAACTGCATTTTTGTAGTCATTTACTATTACATATTTATTACTAATTAAGTCTTTCTCGTATTTTGGATTATCATCTTTGTATGGCTTATTTTTATCTAATCCAGAATACTGATCGGAAAATAATGGCCCATAAAAAAGATAGGTTTTCGGATATTGTTCAAGATTATAGTAAGCTAAAAGTTCTCTTGCATTTGATGGATCGTTTTCATTAACTACAACATCAGCATTTGCACGAATTGGTAAAATTAACCAAGATGAAAAACCAATAAAAATAAATAGGAAGCATAGAGTTATGGTGTTTGCTCTTACCATTCCTTTTTTTCTTGTATAGTTTATCAAAAAATAAAATGCATAAACAATAACTANAAAAGCTACTAANGTTCCTGAATTAAACGGTANACCTAAATTATTTACAAATAATAGTTCAATTGCACTAAAAAATTTTAATGTGTTGGGAAGTAATAATTTGAAGACACCCATTAGAATTCCTAATCCAATAATATTAGCAATAAAAAATCCAATAATCGGGTTAACTTTTGTTGAATTTAATATCGTCTTTTGATTTTTAAAGTAGTAAATCATGACTATAGCCGGGATTACAAGTAATCCCATGAAATGAACTCCAAACGATAGGCCAATAACAAAGCAAATAAGTAATAACCATTTATCACCTCTTGAATTATNCATGTCAGCTTCCCATCTTAATCCTAAATAAAATATAACAGCCATAATCAGCGTAGCCATTGCATAAACCTCAGTTTCAACAGCGCTAAACCAAAAGGTATCTGTAAATGCGAATGCCAGAGATCCAACCAGTGCAGATCCAGAAATTAATATTTGTTTATTTATTGAAGCTTCGCTGGTATCCGTTATTTTTTTAAGTATTAGTATTATTGACCAATACATGAATGAAATGGCAAGTGCACTGGCAAATCCACTCATTAAATTCATTATAAAACCTATGTTTTCCTTTTCGAATGCAAAAATTGAAAAAATAGCTCCTAACATTTGATATAAGGGAGCTCCTGGGGGATGTCCCACTTGAAGTTTTGCTGAGGTGGTTATGTATTCGCCAGTATCCCAAAAACCAACTGTTGGCTCAGCGGTCAAATAATAAACGATAAAAGAAATCAGAAAACAAATCCATCCGATGATCAAATTAAGTTTTCTATCGTTCATATTTAAATTTTTTTTCAAATGTATTAATAAAATACTCTTCTTAAGTTCAATTATTAAACATAATTAATGAAATTATATTGCTGAAATAAAATTTATTTTAAATTTGCAACCTCAATGGCCTATGGTGTAACTGGCAACACGTCTGGTTTTGGTCCAGAAGAGTCTAGGTTCGATCCCTAGTAGGCCAACAAAGAGCAAATATTAGCTAATGAAATAAATTATTGTATATTTGCACAACTGATTAATGAAAATATTATGAGGGGACTAANAGTCCCCTCTTTTTATAGNAGAATGTTAAAAGAAAAAATAGACTTATTATTATCTGATTGTTTTGATCAAAGACCTGATCTCTTTTTAATAGATTTTTCGATTTCTGAAAATAATGAGATTAGTGTTTCCATTGATGGGGATAATGGAGTAAAAGTNGAAGATTGTATNTTTATCAGCAGAGAAATTGAAGGTAATTTAGACAGGGATGAAATTGATTTTTCTCTAAAGGTGGCATCTTGTGGTGCAACATCACCTCTTATTAAAGCCCGTCAATACTCAAAGCATTATGGTAGAACCCTTTCAATCAAGACATCTGATGACCAGTACGAAGGTAAGTTAACAAGTGCTAATGAAAAGTTTATAAATATTGTTTGGAAAGTAAGAGAGCCTAAACCAATAGGAAAAGGGAAAATCACAGTGGAAAAATCAATTGATATTGATTATAATCAAATTAAAGAAGCAAAAGTAAAAGTAAAATTTTAAAATATGGATAATCTAACGCTAATTGAATCATTTTCGGAATTTAAAGACGATAAGTTAATTGACAGAGTTACACTTATGGCTATTTTAGAGGAAGTATTCAGATCTGCACTTAGAAGAAAGTATGGTGATGATGAAAATTTTGATATTATTATCAACCCAGACAAAGGAGATTTAGAGATATGGAGAAACAGAATTGTTGTTGAAGATGATAATGTTGAAGATGATAATCTCGAAATCGGACTAACCGAAGCAAGAAAAATTGAGCCTGATTTTGAGGTTGGAGAAGATGTTTCAGAGGAGGTAAAATTAATTGATCTAGGAAGAAGGTCAATCTTAGCTTTACGTCAAAATCTAACTGCTAAGATTCATGAACACGATAATACTAATGTTTACAAAAAGTTTAAGGAACTTGAAGGCGAAATATATACTGCTGAAGTTCATCACATTAGACACAAGGCAATCATTTTACTAGATGACGAAGGAAATGAAATAGTGATGCCAAAAGACAGACAAATTCCTTCAGATTTTTTTAGAAAGGGAGACAACATAAGAGGTGTTATTGAAAGCGTTGANCTNATNGGGACCAAGCCGTCTATTATCCTTTCAAGAACCTCNCCAGTTTTCTTAGAAAAATTATTTGAACAAGAAATTCCGGAAGTCTTCGATGGTTTAATAACTATAAAAAAGGTGGTAAGAATTCCAGGTGAAAAAGCTAAGGTTGCAGTAGANTCATATGATGACAGAATNGATCCTGTTGGAGCATGTGTAGGAATGAAAGGNTCTAGGATACATGGTATTGTCAGGGAGTTGGGTAATGAGAACATAGATGTTATAAATTATACAAATAATCTTCAATTGTTTATCACAAGGGCATTAAATCCTGCTAGAATAAATTCAATGAAAATTGATGAAGATAACAAAAGAGTTGAGGTAATTCTAAATCCTGAAGAAGTTAGTAAAGCAATTGGTAGGGGTGGTCATAATATAAGATTAGCTGGTCAACTAACCGGCTACGAGATTGACGTATTCAGAGAGGGTGTTGAAGAGGATGTTGAATTGACAGAATTTTCGGATGAAATAGACTCATGGATTATAGAAGAATTAGCCAAAGCAGGTCTTGATACTGCAAAAAGTGTTTTGGAACAAGATGCTGAAGACTTNGTAAAAAGGACTGATTTAGAAGAGGAAACAATTAATGATGTATTAAAGATTCTAAAAGAAGAATTTGAAGATTAAAAATAACTAAAAGTTATATGGCGGACACAATCAGGTTAAATAAAGTTCTAAGGGAATTAAACATTTCCATTGATAGAGTAGCAGATTTTTTAGAGTCAAAGGGTCATACTATTGAAAAGAGACCAACAACTAAAATTTCTAAAGATCTTTATAGCCTTTTATGTGATGAGTTTCAAATTGACGCTGATAAAAAAATNGCTTCAAAGGAAGTTGTTGAAGCAAAAAATAAAGAAAAAGAAGANATCAGGGAAAAACAAGAACGTCAGCAAGAAGATTCAATAAAACCTCAGTCNGAAATTATTAANGCTTCTTCAAAAGTAGTTCAGTTTAAAAAATTAGGTAAAATTGATCTTGAGCCAAAAAAAGAAGCCAAAAAAGCTGAAACTCCAGAGGAAAAAAGTAGTATAGCAAAAGAAAAAGAAACTCAAAAATCTACACCTGAAAATGTTGAAAACGTAAAAAAAGATAATTACAAAAAATTATCTGGTCTTAAGTCAACTGGTGAAACAATTGATTTAAATCAATTTAAAAAAACAGAATCATCTGAATCTACTCCTAAACCCAAGAAAAGAAGAAGGAGAATTGTTTCCAAGCAGGATGATTCAAATCAAAATAATACAAGTTTTAAAGCTAAACAAAAAGAAAGATTTAAAAGACCAACGAAAGAAGAACCAAGTGAAGAAGAAGTACAGCAGCAGATTAAAGAGACACTTGAAAAATTACAAGGAAAGTCATCTAAAGGTAAGGCTGCAAAATACAGAAGAGATAAAAGAGATCAACATAAGCAAAAATCAGAAGAAGAATTAGCTGCTCTTGAAGAGGAGAGTAAAATATTAAAAGTAACTGAATTTGTTACCGCTAGTGAAATTGCAACAATGATGGATGTTTCCCCAACAGAAATAATATCAGCTTGTATGACTTTGGGAATGATGGTTACATTAAACCAAAGACTAGATGCTGAGACACTCTCAATTGTTGCAGAAGAGTTTGGATATAAAGTTGAATTTGTTACTGCTGAAATTGAAGAGGAAAATATTGAAGTTGAGGATTCACCTGAAGATCTTGAACACAGGCCACCTATAGTGACTGTGATGGGTCATGTTGATCATGGAAAAACCTCATTGCTTGATTACATAAGAAAAGAAAATGTTATTGCTGGTGAGTCAGGAGGAATAACGCAGCATATCGGTGCATACGGGGTAGAACTACAAGATGGTCAAAAAATAACTTTTTTGGATACACCTGGTCATGAAGCATTTACTGCTATGAGAGCGAGAGGTGCACAGGTCACTGATTTAGCCATAATTGTTGTTGCAGCAGATGATGATATTATGCCACAAACTAAAGAAGCTATTTCTCATGCCCAAGCTGCATCTGTTCCGATTGTTTTTGCTATTAATAAAATTGATAAACCAAATTCAAATCCTGACAAAATAAAAGAAGGTCTTTCAAACATGAATTTATTGGTTGAAGATTGGGGAGGAAAAATTCAATCACATGATATTTCTGCCCTCAAGGGTGACGGAGTTAACGAATTACTAGAAAAAGTTCTGCTTGAAGCTGAGTTGTTAGAGCTAAAGGCTAATCCAAATAAAGATGCAAGTGGAACTGTTGTTGAAGCATTTTTAGATAAGGGTAGAGGTTATGTTTCTACAATTTTGGTTCAGACAGGTACATTAAAAATTGGTGATTTTGTACTCGCAGGTAAAAATAGTGGTAAAGTAAAGGCAATGCATGATGAACGAGGAAATGAAGTTAAAGAAGCAGGTCCATCAACACCAATTTCAATACTTGGATTAGATGGTGCACCTCAAGCTGGTGATAAATTTTCTGTTTTTTCTGACGAGAGAGAAGCCAAACAAATTGCCAATAAAAGAACACAATTACAACGTGAGCAAACTGTTAGAACACAAAAACANATAACTCTTGATGAAATCGGAAGAAGAATTGCTCTTGGCGAATTCAAAGAGTTAAATATTATTCTCAAGGGTGATGTAGATGGATCTGTTGAAGCTTTAACGGATTCACTTCAAAAATTATCAACTGAAGAGATACAAGTCAACATAATTCATAAGGCTGTTGGAGCTATTACCGAAAGTGATGTTTTATTGGCGTCCGCTTCAGATGCAATTGTTGTTGGATTTAATGTTCGTCCAATGGGTAATGCTAGACAAATTGCTGATAAAGAACAAATTGATATTAGAACCTATTCGATTATATATGATGCAATAAATGATGTTAAGGATGCGATGGAAGGTATGCTATCCCCAGACTTTAAAGAGGAAATAACGGGTCTATGTGAAATTAGAGAGACTTTTAAAATATCTAAAATCGGAACCATTGCAGGTTGTATGGTAACAAAAGGAAAAATTGTTAGAAATTCTGAAATTAGATTAATTAGGGAGGGTGTTGTGATTTTTACTGGTTCTTTGTCATCACTAAAGAGATTTAAAGATGATGCTAAAGAGGTTACAAAAGGATATGATTGTGGATTACAGGTAAAAGATTATAATGACATCAAAGTAGGTGATGAGATTGAAGGATTTATTAATGTTGCGATAAAGAAAAAAATCTAATCTGACTCAGAATTTTCCTTGTCTTCTGACTCATCCATGTCATCAATTATTTCAGCAAGCTCTGGACGAAATATAAAAGCACTTCTAAATTTTTTTCTAATTTCTATAAGTTTTTTATCGGCCTCAAGTTGATTGTAAAAATTACCAACCCATATTTTATAATTAGGAGTTTCGTATATAATGCTCGCAGACGTATCATTAAAAATCTCGAGATATTCTTTCATTACTAATTCAGCATTTTCTCGATCTCCATTAAAAATCTGTATTCTAAGGTTCTGAACTTTACCATTTAATTCTTTTTTTAATTTAACGACACTATCAAGTTTACTACTTTGATTAATTGTTATTTTACCGTTTTGACTTAGAATCGGAAAGCATGAAAATAGTAAGCAAATAAATAAGATTCTCATTTCAATTTTTTTAAAAAATTTGATTTGATTTAGCTTCAAATGAAAGAAATCAATTTTTTTTATTTAGAATCGATATAAATTAGTATTTTACCGATAATATTAGCAAATTTATGAATAAAAAAAACATTTAAGATGTTATTTTTGTGCTTGATTTTTAACAGGCGATTTTTGAATGGATTCAAAAAACAATAGAAGAGGATTTTCAGTATTTAAGTTTAACCAACTAACCTTCCAAAAAACGACAACGTNTCGTTCAANTTTTTTCGCCCTATTTTTAATTTTCAGTTTATCAATTTTTTCGCAGGATGGTGACCCTGTTGCCGGAAAAGCCCTTTTCAATACGAACTGTGCTTCTTGCCATAAATTAGATAAAAAAATGACAGGACCTGCACTGAGGTATGTCGAAAAAAGATTATCCGAGGATGAAGGTCTAGACAGGCAATGGCTTTATTCATGGATTAGAAATAGCTCTGCCATGATTAAGTCTGGTGATGCTTATGCTAATAAAATTTATGAGGAGTATAACAAGTCAGCAATGACAGCTTACCCTCAACTTACCAACACAGATATCGATAATATCCTGGCATATACTGCTCAAGATAAAGTTGTGCCAAAGCCTGCAGCCGTAGTTGCTGCAGTAAACACTGGCCCCTCAAACGGACTTGGTTTAACCGACGAAATTATTCTAGGAGTATTTACGATACTGTTTTTATTATTGTCTCTAGGGCTAGTAGTAGTTACAAAAACCCTTAAAAATTTAGCTGAATTAAAAGGTGTAAAGATAAAAGAAAAGAAAAAAGGTAAGCCGATATGGAAAGCATACCTTGAAAACCAATTTTTAATGCTCTGCACAGCAATATTGTTCTTGCTTGTAAGTGCATACGGTTTTTATGGATGGACTATGCAAGTTGGTGTCAATCAGGGTTACATGCCTGTACAACCAATCCATTATTCACACAAGATCCATTCGGGTGATAATAAAATAGATTGCAACTACTGTCATTCTTCTGCAAAAGTTAGTAAGCATTCAGGAATACCATCGCTAAATATTTGTATGAATTGTCATAAAAGTATTTACGAATACAATGGTGAAACAACTGAAGAATACACTAAAGAATTTTACGATGCAGAAATTCAAAAATTATATAAGGCCGTAGGATGGGATGATGAGGCACAAGAATACACTGGTGTTACATATCCGGTTAAATGGGTTAGAATTCACAACCTTCCAGATTTTGCATATTTTAATCATTCACAGCACGTATCTGTAGCAGGAATTGAATGTCAAACTTGTCACGGTCCAGTAGAAGAAATGGAGATAATGTACCAGCACTCGCCTCTTACAATGGGTTGGTGTATTAATTGTCATCGCGAAACTAATGTGAAAATCAAAGACAATGAATATTATGATAGGATCCATGCAGAGTTATCAAAAAAATACGGAGTTGAAGAATTAACTGCAGCTCAAATGGGAGGACTTGAATGTGGTAAGTGTCATTATTAAAAATAGATAAAATTAGATATGTCAAATAATAAAAAATATTGGAAAAATTTAGCAGAGCTTGATTCTGCAAATGACAATGTATTTGACAAATTACAAAACAAAGAATTTGTTGAAGAAATTCCTGTTGATGAGTTTTTATCAGACAAGGATAATCTTGCTAATAGTTCCACAACTAGAAGGGACTTTTTAAAGTATATCGGATTTAGTACAGCAGCGGCCACTTTAGCCGCATGTGAAGGTCCCGTTGTAAAATCAATTCCTTATGTTGTCCAGCCAAAGGAAATTATTCCCGGTGTTGCTAATTACTATGCTACAACAATTGGAAACGGATTTGATTTTGCAAACATATTGATTAAAAATAGAGAGGGAAGACCAATTAAAGTTGAAAAAAACTCCATGGCACCTGAGGAACATGCTGCCAATGCAAGAGTTCATGCATCAATTCTTGATTTATATGATAATGCTAGACTGGCACAACCAACAAAGGATAATATGCCTATTTCATGGTTTGGGTTCGAGTATGAAACCAAAGCAGGTCTGGAAGAAATTTCTAAATCTAACAGAGATATAGTTTTACTCACCCAAACTTTTGCAAGTCCGTCAACAAGAAAATTAATTGACGATTTTAAAGCTAAATATAAAAATGTAAGACATGTAGTATATGATTCAATTTCTGAATCTAAGGCACTTGATGCATATGAGTCAAAATACGGATTAAGAGGATTAGCAAATTATGATTTTTCAAAGTCTAAAGTTATAGTCTCTATAGGTGCTGATTTTCTTGGAGATTGGCAAGGTGGAGGATTTGATGTTTCATATGCAAAAGGTAGAATACCTGATAAGGGAAAAATGTCTAGACATATTCAGTTTGAATCAAATATGACTCTTTCAGGGGCAAACTCAGATATGCGTATCCCCTTAAAGTATGATGAACAAAAGCTTGTGATATTAGAAATTTATAATTCGCTATTTAGTAAAAAAATAAAAATAGATTCAAATCTATCAATCTCAGATAAATTAAGAAAAGCCATTGATAATACAATTGAAGAAATTAAATCAAATAAAAAGGGTTCTGTGGTTATCTCTGGAATTCAAGATGAAAATTACCAGAATTTAATTCTTCTAATAAATGAAAAACTTTCGAGCAATTCATTTAATCCTTCAAAAACAATCTTGACAAGAGACGGAAAAGATGAAGATGTATTACAACTTATTTCAGATATGAATCAAGGAAAGGTTGGTGCACTTATAATGTGTGGTGTCAATCCTGCTTACACATTATCAAATTCCGAAGAATTTATTAAATCATTGAAATCATTAGAAATGTCTATTTGTTTTTCAATGAAAAATGATGAAACAGCAAATCATTCAAAATATGTTGCTGCTTCAAATCATTATTTAGAATCTTGGTGTGATTATGAGCTAGTATCAAATGAATATTCATTAGCCCAACCAGTTATTAAAACTCTTTTTGATACTAAACAATTTCAAGAAATATTGTTAGTCTGGAATGAAAATAAAACAACTGTTCATGATTATATCAAAAATTATTGGAACAATAATATATTAGGAACCAATTCCTGGAATAAAGCATTACATGATGGTGTTTTTGTTAAAAGAAGAAAAAATAAAATCTTATCAAAGTCAAAATCAAATAAAAATATATTTAAGCTGGAGGATGTCAAGACATCAAATAAATTTGAGTTGAATATATATCCAAAAACAGGAATGGGTGATGGACAACATGCCAATAATCCTTGGCTACAAGAGTTTCCTGATCCATTAACTCGTGCAACTTGGGACAATTATCTTACCATTTCTGAGTATGATGCAAAAGAAATTGGACTTTATTTGGAACCCAGTACATTTTTTAATCAGTCAAGAAATGATGCAAATGGTGGGCTAAACGGAAAATACGCAATTGTTAAGTTAGGGAATAAAGAATTAAAGGTGCCTGCTTTAATCCAACCTGGTCAGGCAAGAGGTACTGTTGGATTGGCTTTTGGTTATGGTAGATCCCAAGGCGTTAAGTCAGAAATGATGACAGGTGTTAATGCTTATCAATTATATAAAAACTTTAACTCTTCTCAAAGTGTAGAAATTTCTTCAACGAATGAAATTCATGAGTTTGCATGTATCCAACTTCAAAATACACTTATGGGTAGAGGAGATATTATCAAGGAAACTAGTTTAGAAATTTTCAACACCAAAGACTCAAGTGTTTGGAATAGTGAAGCGGTTGTATCCCTTAATCATATTGAAACACCAGTTTCATCCCCGGATGTAGATTTATGGCAAGAATTTGACAGATCAATTGGCCATCATTTTAATTTATCTATTGATCTTAATGCTTGTACGGGATGTGGTGCTTGTGTCATTGCTTGTCACACTGAAAACAATGTTCCGGTTGTAGGTAAAAGTGAAATTAGAAAGAGTAGGGACATGCATTGGTTAAGAATTGACAGATACTATTCTTCAGAAGATTCTTTTTATGAAGATGACATGAAAAAAGATAATATTAGTGGTCTTAGTAGTTCGCTAACATCTTTTGGTGAATTAGAAAATCCATCGGAGAATCCTCAGGTGGCTTTTCAGCCTATTATGTGTCAACATTGTAATCACGCACCGTGTGAAACAGTTTGTCCAGTTGCAGCTTCAAGTCACGGAAGACAAGGACAAAATCATATGGCCTACAATAGATGTGTTGGTACAAGATATTGTGCTAATAACTGTCCATATAAGGTTAGAAGATTTAACTGGTTCCTTTACAATGGAAATGATGAATTTGATTATCACATGAATAATGATCTTGGAAGAATGGTAATTAACCCTGATGTAACCGTTAGGTCAAGGGGAGTAATGGAAAAATGTTCAATGTGTATACAAAGTACACAGGCTGTTATTTTAAAGGCAAAGCTTGAGGGAAGACCTGTTGCTGAGGGTGAGTTTAACGATAAGGTGGCTTGTTCAGCGGCATGTACAACTGGTGCCATTAAATTTGGAGATATTAATGAAAAAGATAGTGAGATATATAAACTCAAAAATGATGACAGAGCATATCATTTACTTGATGCGGTTGGAACAAAACCAAATGTTGTATATCAAGTAAAAGTTAGAAATACTAAAAATAAAGTTTAGAAATAAATAGATTATGGGATCGCATTACGAAGCACCAATTAGAAGACCATTAGTCGCAGGTGAGAAATCTTACCACGATGTGACGGTTGATATTGCGAAGCCAATTGAAACCAAAGCTAATAAGCAATGGTGGATTGTTTTCACAATATCATTAGTGATGTTTTTGTGGGGTCTTGGTTGTATAATTTATACAATATCAACTGGTCTTGGTGTCTGGGGTTTAAATAAAACTGTTGGATGGGCATGGGATATTACAAATTTTGTTTGGTGGGTTGGAATCGGTCATGCTGGAACGCTGATTTCAGCTGTTTTATTATTGTTTAGACAAAAATGGAGAATGGCAATTAANAGATCTGCTGAAGCAATGACAATATTTTCTGTAATCCAGGCTGGTTTATTTCCGATAATCCACATGGGACGACCATGGCTTGCATACTGGATGCTTCCAATACCAAATGGATTTGGATCTTTGTGGGTTAACTTTAACTCTCCTCTTTTATGGGATGTTTTTGCAATTTCTACTTATTTGTCCGTTTCTCTTGTTTTTTGGTGGACAGGTCTTTTACCAGATTTTGCAATGATTCGTGACAGGGCAGTTAAGCCTTTTCAAAAAAAGATTTACAGTATATTGAGTTTTGGATGGTCTGGTCGTGCAAAAGATTGGCAAAGATTTGAGGAAGTTTCACTAGTANTAGCAGGACTTGCTACACCACTTGTTCTCTCTGTACACACTATTGTATCTTTTGACTTTGCTACATCAGTTATTCCTGGTTGGCATACTACTATATTTCCTCCATATTTTGTTGCTGGAGCAATCTTCTCAGGATTTGCTATGGTTCAAACTCTTCTAATAATTATGAGAAAAGTATGTGACCTTGAAGAATACATCACATTACAGCATATTGAATTGATGAATATTGTCATTATGATTACAGGGTCAATAGTGGGAGTTGCATATATAACCGAATTATTCATAGCATGGTATTCTGGAGTTGAGTATGAACAATATGCATTTTTAAATAGAGCTACTGGACCTTATGCGTGGGCTTATTGGGCAATGATGAGTTGTAATGTATTTTCTCCACAATTTATGTGGTTTAAAAAGTTGAGAACTAGTATAATGTTTTCTTTCTTTATTTCGATTGTGGTTAATATTGGAATGTGGTTTGAAAGATTTGTTATCATTGTAACATCACTTCACAGGGATTATTTACCATCATCATGGACGATGTTCTCTCCAACCTTTGTAGANATAAGNATTTTTGTTGGTACTATAGGATTCTTTTTTGTTTTNTTTTTATTGTATGCTAGAACTTTTCCTGTTATTGCCCAAGCCGAGGTAAAAACAATACTAAAAAGCTCAGGTGAAAAGTATAAAAAATTAAGAGACAGTGGAAAGTCTTTGGTTGGTACTGGTGCTGATTCAAGAACTTCAAAAGTTAAAAAAATTAAAAAGTAATATGGGATCAACAAAAACATTTCATGCCTTATATAATGATGATGACATCTTACTTTCAGCTGTAAAGAAGATCAAAGAAAAACATTATGATATTGATGAAGTTTACACACCCTTTCCAGTTCACGGTTTGGATAAGGTGATGGGTCTAGAACCAACTAGAATTGCTATAGCTGCTTTTATTTATGGTTGTATTGGAATTACTGTTGCTACATTAATGATGAATTATATTATGATAGTAGATTGGCCTCAAAATATTGGTGGAAAGCCAAGTTTTAGCTACATAGAAAATATGCCAGCTTTTGTGCCTATTATGTTTGAAATGACAGTATTTCATGCTGCGCATTTAATGGTAATTACTTTTTATTTAAGAAGTAGAATGTGGCCTTTAAAAAAAGCTGAAAATCCCGATCCAAGAACAACTGATGATCATTTTTTAATCGAAATTAGTACTGACAAACCTGTTGCTGGACTAAAAAAACTACTAAAAGATTCAGGAGCTGTAGAGATTAACGAAGTAAAACCCAAAGAGCATTAATGATGAATCATAGTTATAAAATATTATTAATATTTACCATACTTCTTCAATCATGTTGGGGTGATAAAGGTGCTCCAAACTATGAGTATATGCCTAATATGTATGAATCTTTAAGTTATGAGGCTTATTCAGAAAATCAACTATTTGAAGATGAATTATCTGCGAGATTACCTGTTGAGGGTACAATCCCAAGAGGCTATTCACTATATGACTACGAAGACACTAATGAAGGTTATGATTTGGCAAAAAAAGAACTTACTAATCCTTATGAATTCAGTGATGCTGATATGTTAAAAGCTAAGGAGTTATACACTGTTTACTGCGGAGTTTGTCATGGTTCAAAAGGTGCAGGTCAAGGAATTCTTGTTAAAAGAGAAAAGATATTAGGAATTCCAAGTTATGCTGATCAAGGAAGAGCAATAACATCTGGTAGCACTTATCACGTAATTTACTATGGTAAAAACACTATGGGATCTTATGCAAATCAGCTTAATGAAAAAGAAAGATGGATGGTAACAAGTTATGTTATGAAATTAAAATCAGATTTAAGTAAATAGAATTTAATATGTATACCTTATCAAATAGATTTAAGATTTTTTCATTATCCTTAATAATTTTAGGTTCGTTGGGGTGGTTCTATTCTTACACTGCATCACACTTGACCCTTGATGAAGTCAAGATTTTAATAGCTGAAGAATCTCATCACGGTTCTCATTCCGATGATACGCATAACATGAATCATCAAAACGAAAAACATCACAATGAAGATTCTCATCATGGAGATGAAGCCCATGGGCATGAGGATGAGCATGCTGAACATGTTTTGCACCAAATACATAACAGACCATATGCGGCACTTTATGTTGCTGCCTTTTTCTTTATGATGATATCACTTGGTGTACTTGCATTTTATGCAATTCAGTACGCTTCTCAAGCCGGTTGGTCACCCGTTTTATTTAGAGTAATGGAATCCATCACATATTATCTTCTTCCTGGAGCCGTCATTGTTCTTTTAATCGCAATTATTGGAGATAAACACATATTTATTTGGATGGATCCTGAAGTTGTAGCCCATGATGAAATTATACAAGGTAAAGAGAGTTGGTTGAATAAAAATGCATTTATTTTAAGAGGCTTAATTTATATTGGTGGATGGTCATTATATAGGTACCTTTCAAGAAAGTTTTCTTTAGCACAAGATAATGCTAAGGATAATAAAAATTTTAAAAGAAATTTTCAACTTTCTGCAGGATTTCTAGTATTCTTTATTTATACAGAATCCATGATGTCTTGGGATTGGATAATGAGTGTTGACCCACACTGGTTTAGTACTTTATTTGGTTGGTATGTATTTGCAAGTATGGTAGTAAGTGGTGTTACCGTTATTGCTCTAATTACTATTTATCTTCAAACAAAAGGACTTATGAAATATGTGAATGATAGTCACTTACATGATTTAGCTAAGTTTATGTTTGGCTTTAGTGTATTTTGGGCTTATTTATGGTTTTCACAATTCATGTTGATTTGGTATGCTAATATTCCCGAAGAGGTTACATACTTTGTAACTAGAATTGAGATGTATCCAATTCCATTTTTTACTATGTTTTGTCTTAATTTCATATTCCCATTTTTGGTATTAATGAATAGTGACTATAAGAGAGTCCCAATATTTATAATAATGGCGGGGGTGATAATTTTAATCGGTCATTACATGGATGTGTATATGATGATAATGCCTGCAACAGTAATCGATAGATACGGCTTTGGAATTGCAGAATTTAGTTCCATATTAATATTTTTAGGCTTATTTTTGTTGCTTGTTTTTTATTCATTATCAAAAGAAGAATTATTAGCAAAAGGAAACCCAATGATAAAGGAAAGCGAAAACTTCCATTACTAAATTGAAGAAGATAATATGACTACATTATTTATAGTATTAATTTTAACATTTATTACAATTGCCATTTGGCAAATGATTAAAATATTTGACTTATCTAAAGCAATTTCTGGAGTAAAAGTTGATGATTCTCAAATTGCTAATGATAAGGATAATACTACGCAAGCTAAATTAATGCTTGGTTTTCTTGCTTTTATATATGCAATAACTATTTTTTCACTTGTAAAATATGGCAAATTTCCATTGATATCTAATGCTGCATCAGAGCATGGTGCACAGATAGATACTCTTATGATTTGGACTATGGTTTTAATTTTCATAGTTCAAACAATTACACAATTCCTTTTATATTTCTTTGCATACAAGTACAAGGGTAATAAAAAATCCAAAGCATTATTCTATACTGATAATCACAAACTCGAGTTGATGTGGACTGTTATTCCTGCGATAGTTTTGACTGGGTTTATTACCTATGGTCTTTTAACTTGGTCAGATGTTATGAATATGCAAAAAAATGATGATCCAATGGTGATTGAATTATATGCTCAACAATTTAATTGGAAGGCTAGATATGCTGGAAAGGATAATGTTCTTGGAAAATCTAATGTAAGATTAATAGATATTGATAGAGCTAATATTTTAGGGGTTGACGAAAATGATCCTAACGGACAAGACGATGTGATAACGACTGAACTTCACTTACCTGTTAATAGACCAATATTATTTGTTATGAGATCACAGGATGTTATTCATTCTGCTTACATGCCACACTTTAGAGCTCAAATGAATTGTGTTCCAGGAATGGTTACTAAATTTGCCTTTACTCCGACTGTTACTACAGAAGAAATGAGGCAAAACCCATCAATGATCGACAAAGTAATTAACATTAATAATATTAGAGAAGAAAAAAGTGAAGAGCTCGCCCTTAAGGGTGAAGAGCCTTTAGACCCATATGAATTTGACTACTTACTTTTATGTAATAAAATTTGTGGTAAATCTCATTACAATATGCAAATGAAAATTATTGTTGAAACTCAAGAAGAGTTTGATAATTGGTATAATCAGCAAACAGTATTTAAGAATTCGCTAATTGCACAAAATTAAGACTATGGCAGAATATATAGAATTTGATAAAGATCATCACGCTCATCATCACAAAGAGACATTTATAACTAAATATATTTTTAGTCAAGATCATAAAATGATTGCTAAACAATATTTGTTTACTGGTGTCTTTTTTATGGGCATTATTGGAATTTTAATGTCGGCGTTAATGAGAATGCAAATTGCATGGCCTGAGGAACCCAACATATTTTTTGATTTTCTATTAGGAAAATGGGCGCCTGAGGGAGTAATGGATGCTGACATTTATTTAGCACTTGTAACAATGCATGGAACTATTATGGTTTTCTTTGTTTTGACGGCAGGCTTAAGTGGAACCTTCAGTAATCTACTTATCCCATTACAATTAGGTGCTAGAGATATGGCTTCTGGTTTTCTTAATATGGTAGCATTTTGGTTATTTTTTGTTTCTACTGTCTTGATGGTTGCGTCAATATTTGTTGAAGCGGGACCAGCTGCAGCAGGGTGGACAATTTACCCTCCATTAAGTGCTCTAGAAATGGCCCAGCCTGGGTCCGGTTTAGGGATGACATTGTGGTTAGTCTCTATGGCATTTTTTATAGCATCCTCATTACTTGGATCATTAAATTATATTGTTACTGTTTTGAATTTACGAACAAAAGGTATGTCTTTAACAAGAATGCCTTTAACAATTTGGGCTTTTTTCGTAACAGCAATTATCGGAACAATTTCATTCCCAGTTCTTCTATCTGCTGCACTTTTATTAATCATGGATAGAAGTTTTGGAACCTCATTCTTCCTCTCAGATATTTTTATTCAAGGCGAAGTATTGCACTACCAAGGTGGTTCACCGGTATTATTTGAACACCTTTTTTGGTTCCTTGGGCATCCAGAGGTATACATAGTACTATTACCTGCTTTAGGAATTGCTTCTGAGGTAATTGCAACACATGCTAGAAAACCAATTTTTGGTTATAAGGCAATGATTATATCCATATTGGCTATTGCATTTTTATCAACGATTGTATGGGGTCATCACATGTTTGTAACCGGCATGAATCCGTTTTTAGGTTCAGTATTTACATTTACAACGTTATTAATTGCAATACCTTCAGCGGTCAAAGCTTTTAACTACATAACTACATTATGGAAAGGGAATATTCAATTTAATACTCCAATGCTTTTTGCGATTGGATTTGTTTCAACATTTATTACGGGTGGTTTAACTGGGATAATTCTTGGAGATAGTGCCCTGGATATAAATGTTCACGATACATATTTTGTTGTTGCGCATTTTCACCTTGTAATGGGAATATCTGCTTTGTATGGAATGCTAGCTGGAATTTATCACTGGTATCCAATACTTTTTGGGAAAATGATGAATAAAAATCTAGGTTACATCCATTTCTGGGTTACTGCAATTTCTGCTTATGGAGTCTTTTTCCCAATGCATTTTATCGGTATGGCTGGTCTTCCAAGAAGATACTATACTAATTCAAACTTCCCATTATTTGATGACCTTGCTGACACAAATCAAATCATTACAATGTTTGCTTTGATGGGAGCTGCAGTTCAGTTAGTTTTCCTTTATAATTTTATTTACAATATATTTTATGGTAAAAAAGCACCTCAAAACCCTTGGAAATCAACAACTCTAGAGTGGACTGCTTCTCAAAAGCACATTCATGGTAATTGGCAAGGTAAAATTCCTGAGGTTCACAGATGGCCATATGATTACAGTAAGCCTGGCTATAAGGAAGATTTTGTTCCTCAACACATACCTTTGAAGAAAGGGGAAGAGGAGTATTAATACAATATGTATTAAAGAAAAAGCCTTTCTGATTTAGAAAGGCTTTTTCTTTATATTTGTTTATATGAATGAAAATCTAGATCCTTCATCTGAAAATCTTTCGTCAAATGAAAGGGAATTCGAAAATAACTTAAGACCTGTTTCTTTTGAAGATTTTTCAGGTCAAGATCATGTCATCAATAATTTAAAAATTTTTGTTGAGGCTGCAAATCAAAGAAATGAAGCTTTAGATCATACATTATTTCATGGTCCACCAGGGTTAGGAAAAACCACACTAGCAAATATTTTAGCAAAAGAATTAGATGTTGAAATTAAGGTAACTTCTGGACCAGTTTTAGATAAACCAGCTGATTTGGCAGGTTTATTAACCAACCTACAAGACAGAGATGTTTTATTTATCGATGAAATACATAGATTGAGTCCCATTGTTGAGGAATACTTGTACTCTGCTATGGAAGATTATAAGATAGATATAATGATTGAATCAGGCCCTAATGCAAGATCTGTTGAAATAAATCTTAACCCATTTACTTTAGTTGGTGCAACAACTAGGTCAGGATTGCTTACAGCCCCAATGCGAGCAAGATTTGGAATTACCAATAGGCTCAAATATTATGACTCAGAATTGCTGTCAACTATAGTTCAAAGAAGTGCAAAAATTTTAGATGTTACTATTTCTATGGAGGCTGCAATTGAAATTGCAAGTAGAAGCAGAGGTACACCAAGAATAGCAAACTCACTTCTAAGAAGGGTAAGAGATTTTGCTCAGATTAAAGGTGATGGTAAAATTGATATTAATATAACAAAGTCAAGTCTTAAAGCACTTAATGTAGACGTAAGTGGACTTGATGAGATGGATAATAAAATATTAAGTACTATCATTGATAAGTTCGCTGGTGGCCCAGTTGGATTAACAACTTTAGCAACAGCTGTAAGTGAGAACCCAGAGACAATTGAAGAGGTTTACGAACCTTTTTTAATTCAACAAGGTTTTATCATGAGAACTCCTAGGGGTCGAGAAGCTACAGAGCTCGCATTTAAACACTTAAACAAAGAATTTAAGTCATCTCAAAAAGGACTTTTTTAAATACTTTGTGTATGCATAAATATTTTGGTATTGAGAACTTAACACTTGATATTAAATCTCAGGCTAAAAACCTTGGTTTCATGTCTTGTGGAATTAGTGAAGCTAGATTTTTAGAGGAAGAGGCTCCCAAACTCGAAGAATGGCTAAATAATAACATGAACGGTAAGATGTCTTACATGGAGCGTAACTTCGACATGAGACTTGATCCAAGAAAAATTGTTGATGACGCCAAAAGTGTAATTTCTCTTACATATAATTATTTTCCAAAACAAACCTTAAGTGAATCAGGATTTAAGATTTCAAAGTACGCATACGGGAAAGATTATCACTTTGTAATAAAAGAAAAATTAAGGAATCTCCTTGAGTATATAAAAGAAAAAGTAGGTGATATAAACGGAAGAGTTTTTGTTGATTCAGCTCCAATTTTAGAAAGAGCTTGGGCAAAGAAAAGTGGATTGGGTTGGGTTGGAAAAAACACAAATCTAATTTCTAAGCAAAACGGTTCATTTTTTTTCTTGTGTGAAATTATTTTAGATCTAAAACTTGATTATGATCATATTGAAACAGATCACTGTGGTTCTTGTACTGCATGTATAGATGCATGCCCAACTGATGCAATCGTTGAACCATATGTAGTGGATGGAAGCAAATGTATTTCTTACTATACAATAGAATTAAAGGATAATATCCCAGATCATGTAAAAGGTTCATATGGAGATTGGATTTTTGGATGTGATATTTGTCAGGATGTATGTCCGTGGAATAGATTTTCAAAGGCTCATAATGAACCGCTTTTTAATCCTAAAGATGAGTTTTTATCGATAAGTAAAAATGATTGGATAGAAATGACGAAAGAGACTTTTAACAAAGTATTTAAAAACTCTGCTTTAAAAAGGACAGGGTTTGATGGCATTAAAAGAAATATTGAATTTATAAAAAGAAAATAAAACTAAATTTTTCAGATTTTTTGAATTAAATTGTTAATTAAAATTTTTAAAAATGATCACCCACATAAAAGGAAGATTATCAGAAAAATCTCCAACTAATGTTGTAATTGAGACCAACGGAATTGGCTATTGGGTAAATATCTCATTAACCACATTTTCTCAAATTCCTGATCAAGAAAGTATTAAGTTGTATACGCATCTTCAAATAAAAGAAGATTCTCATTCCCTTTATGGATTTTATACTCTTAAGGAAAGGGAAATTTTTAGACTTTTAATTTCCGTTAGTGGAGTTGGTACAAGTACTGCAAGAACTATGCTTTCGTCATTAAATCCCGAGCAAATNATTGATGCGATTTCGTCCAATAATGTTTCGATTGTCCAATCTGTAAAGGGTATAGGTAGCAAAACTGCTCAGAGATTAATCATAGAGTTGAGAGATAAAGTATTAAAAATATATGATATTGACGAAGCTTTTGTTAATTCAAACAATACCGTAAGAGAAGAAGCGTTATCTGCTTTAGAGGTTCTCGGAATTAATAAGAAATCTGCAGAGAGATTAGTCGACAAAATAATTAAAGATAATTTAGATATTACTGTAGAGGAAATAATCAAAGAGACTTTGAAAAATATTTAATTTATTTAATGCTACCTAGTTTCAATTTAAAAACCTATTTACTGGGATTACTTTCATTTATGTTAGTAATTCAAGTTAATGCTCAGGAATCACAAGCAGATCTAGGTCAAATTAACGTTCCAAATCCGTCAACATATATTGAAAATTATGAATATGATGCTGCAAGTGATTTGTATTATTATAATGTTAAAGTAGGCGAATATGATATTAGTTACCCTATAATATTAACACCTGATGAATATCAAGAACTTATTTTAAAAGAAGACTTAAAAAGTTATTACAAATCTAAGATTGATGCAGCTGAAGGAAAAAAAGACGGCTCTGAGGAAGATCAGAAAAATTTAATTCCTGAAATTTATGTCAACTCACAATTATTTGAATCAATTTTTGGAGGAAACTCTATTCAGGTAGTTCCTCAGGGTTCATTGGAGGTTGATTTAGGAGTTCTTTACACTAAACAAGACAATCCAGCTTTTTCACCAAGAAATCGAAGTAATTTAACTTTTGATTTTGACCAAAGAATAGGATTAAGCTTAGTTGGAAAGGTCGGAACTAGAGTTCAGGTAAATGCAAATTTTGATACGCAATCCTCTTTTGATTTTCAAAATCTTTTAAAACTTGAATATGAGCCAACCGAAGATGATATCATTCAGAAAATTGAAGTTGGTAATGTAAGTATGCCATTAAATAGTTCTTTAATTTCTGGTGCTCAAAGTCTTTTTGGTGTTAAAACTGAACTTAAGTTTGGAAAGACAAGAATAAAAGCCATCTTCTCAGAACAAAAGTCAGAATCAAGATCCGTAGTTTCAGAAGGTGGAGGTACAGTTCAAGAATTTGAATTCAGAGCTTTGGATTATGATGAAAACAGACACTTTTTTTTAAGCCATTATTTCAGAAACAAGTATGATGAATCGCTAGCCAATTATCCATATATAAATTCTAATGTTCAAATTACAAGAGTAGAGGTTTGGGTAACTAATAGGAATAACCAATTAGAGGATGTTAGGAATATTTTAGCATTTCAAGATTTAGGAGAAACAAACAACGTATCATCCTCAGTAAATATTTTTTCAGCACCCCAATCTTATCCCGATAATTCTAATAATGCATTTGATCCTAGTGCTATCGGCGATGCAGGATCTCAATTAACGAATTTGGTAAGAGATATCGCATCCGTACAATCTGGAATTCTTGTGCCAAATGTTAATGAAGGGATAGATTACGGAAAATTAGAAAATGCTCAAAAGTTACGTGAGAATATAGATTATCAAATTCACCCCCAATTAGGTTATATTTCTTTAACACAAAAATTAGATAATGATGAAATTCTGGCTGTTGCATTTCAATATACCGTTGGAGATCAGGTTTTTCAAGTTGGTGAATTTGCAAACGACGGAGTTCAAGCAACCGAAGTTTCTTTTGAAAATAATAATCAGGTGGTCAACTCAAACAACCTTATTGTAAAATTNTTAAAGAGNACAGTTACAAATGTTGAAGAGCCAATATGGGACTTAATGATGAAAAATATTTATAATACAGGTGCATTTCAACTAGAAAGAGAAGACTTTAAATTAAACATTTTTTATAAAGAATCTTCAGAATTAAACTACATTACGCCTGTTGAGGGTACACCTTTTCCAAATCCAATCGGAGGATCTCTTCCAATTCAAGAACAACCACTTTTAAGTTTCTTTAATTTTGACAGATTAAACTATAATAATGATCCGCAAATTGGAGGTGATGGTTTTTTTGATTTTGTTCCAGAAATTACAGTGGTTCAACAATCAGGTAAAATTATATTTACAAAGGCTGAGCCTTTTGGAGAATTTTTATTTGAGTCGCTCAGACTAGATATTTCAGAGGATTATAATGGAGATCAAAATAGTCTAAATGATTACAATTTAAATCAAAAAAAATATGTTTATCACACACTTTATAATTCGACCAAAACTGCAGCTGAACAAGCAGCAGAGAAAAACAAGTTTTTGGTTAAAGGTAAATATAAATCTTCATCAGGTGGCGGTATACCGATAGGAGCTTATAATGTCCCTAGAGGATCTGTAACTGTCACAGCTGGTGGTAGAGTTTTAGTTGAAGGAGTTGATTATACAGTGAATTATCAATTAGGAACTGTTCAGATTTTAGATGCTGGCTTACAAGCATCAAATATTCCAATTAATGTAAGTGTTGAAAATAATGCATTATTTGGTCAGCAAACTAAGAGATTTTCAGGTATTAATATTGAACATCAATTTAGTGATGACTTTATTGTCTCAGGTACCCTGTTAAATTTACATGAAAGACCTCTTACTCAAAAAGCAAATTTTGGTACTGAACCTATTAATAATACTATGGTTGGATTTGATGGAAATTTTTCAAAAGAAATTCCACTCCTCACAAGACTTATCAATAAATTACCAAATATAGAAACTGATGTTCCTTCAAATTTTTCGCTGAGAGGTGAATTTGCATATTTACTTCCCGGAGCACCTAAAGGGAATAACTTTAATGGTGAAGCAACTTCCTATATTGATGATTTTGAGGGTACTCAAAATGTAATAGATTTATTAGCGCCCCAATCTTGGTCAATCTCTAGTAGACCAAAAGACCTTGGAAATATATATTCTGAGGGAGATGAGGATGATAATGGAATTCAAAATGGTTATGATAGAGCTTTACTTAATTGGTACTCTATTGACCCAATTTTTTATAGTAGTCAGAGACCCTCAGAAATTTCAAATGAAGATTTATCAAATTTATACTCAAGAAGAATATTTATTGATGAGATATTTCCTCAAGTTGATTTAGTTCAAGGACAAACAACAGTTATAAATTCTTTGGACTTAAATTACTATCCAAATCTAAGAGGTCCTTATAATATGGACCCTACAGTAGCTAATGGAACCATAGACAATGTTAATAATTCATGGGCAGGTATTACAAGACAAATTAATACGACTGATTTCGAACAATCCAATGTTGAGTATTTAGAATTTTGGTTAATGGATCCATTTTTGGAAGACAATGATAACAATGGTGGTGTACTAACTTTTAATCTTGGAAATATTTCTGAAGACATTATAAAAGATGGAAGGAAGCAATATGAAAATGGTCTTCCTGAGGATGGAGATATTAGCCTTCTTCCCGTGACCACTTGGGGTACTGTTGTTCCTCAAAATCAATCATTAGTATATGCATTTTCTTCAGTCGGAGATTCAAGAACAAATCAAGATGTTGGGATTGACGGTTATGATGATAGCGAGGAAGCAAATGTTTTTACTGCTTTTTCTAATTTATCTGACCCCGCAAACGACAATTATGAATATTTTCTTAATAAGCAAGGAAATATTTTTGAAAGATACATGTATTACAACGGATTAGACGGTAATTCTCCAGAAACTATTTCAAATACTGATAGAGGGTCATCAACTTATCCTGATGTTGAAGATATAAATCGCGATAATACAATGAATACTATTGATAGTTACTTTGAATACGAATTGGAGATATCACCAATTTCACTATCAAACCTCAATAATCCATATATAATTGATAGAAAGGAAAAAAATGTGAATTTGCCTAATGGGACTTCAGAACTGGTAAGATGGTATCAATTTAGAATCCCTGTTAATGAGCCGACTGGCTCTGTTGGAGGTATTTCTGATTTTAGATCAATTAGGTTTATGAGAATGTATCTGACAGAATTTAGTCAAAATACAATTTTCAGATTTGGAACTTTGGAACTCGTAAGAAGTGATTGGAGAAAATATCAATTAAGTCTTGACGAAGAAATTGACAATAATAATGATACTACTGATTTTTCAGTAGGGATAATTGGTATTCAAGAAAATGAAGAAAGTTATGTTTCACCACCTGGAGTTGAAAGGGAACAGTTTAATAATAATAATACAATTGTAAGACAGAATGAGCAATCTCTTGTCTTAAATGTATGTGAATTAGAACCTGAAGATTCAAGAGGTGTATATAAAAATATAAGTGTTGATATGAGGCAATTCAATCGACTAAGGATGTTTTTACATGCCGAGGATGGTTCATCACCGGGATTTACAGATGGAGATATTATTGGATTTGTAAGACTTGGAAATGATCTTTCAGAAAATTATTATCAAATTGAAATACCTTTACAAGAATCTCCATCAGGCTCATTAGATCCACTATCTGTTTGGCCTGTTATTAACGAAATTGATCTTCCAATAAGTGCTTTGGAAACAATTAAATCACTTTCAATTCTAAACGGAACTTTAGGTTCCGATCAGCCAATTTTTTATAATGTAATTAACGATGATGTAGTTGAAGACCCTGTAAGTGAGTTTTCACCTTTAGATGTTGGAAGACAAAGGATTTCAATAAAAGGAAATCCCAACTTTGGAGATATTAGAACGTTAATGATTGGAGTTAAGAACCCTAGTCAGGATAATATGGATGTATGTGCTGAGGTTTGGTTTAATGAGTTAAGACTCTCAGATATGGATAATGAGGGAGGATGGGCTGCTACATTAGCAGTTGATACAAATATTGCTGATTTTATGAATATCTCTGCAACTGCTAGGCAAAGTACAAGCGGATTTGGAAATATAGAACAAGGCCCAAGTGAAAGAGATAAGATAGATAAAAAACAGTATGATATAATTTCTAATATTAACGTTGGTCAATTATTTCCAAAAAAATGGGGATTAAATATTCCGTTAAATTATGGTCAGGGTGAGGAATATATTACACCAGAATTTGATCAACAATATAGAGATATAACCCTTTCATCAAGAATAAATCAGGCAGAGTCTCAAGAGGATAAAGATGCAATTTTGAGACAGTCAGAGGATTATACAAAAAGAAAAAGTTTAAATCTAATTGGGATAAATAAACAAAGAACTAATGATGAAAAAATTCCAAGATTTTATGATATTGAAAATCTTACATTTAATTATTCCTATAACGAGGTAAATCATAGAGATTATGAAATTGAAAATATGCTTGATCAAAATGTTAGAGCAGGTGTGAATTATAATTTCAATTTTAACACTGTTAAACTAGAGCCACTCAAGAAAAATGATTCGATTTTTAACAGTAAATACTTAAAGATTTTAAAAGACTTTAATATTAACTTATTACCGTCAAGCATAAGTATTAATACAGACTATATTAGACAGTTCAATAAACAAAAATTTAGAGAGGTTGATTTAGCTCAAGATAATATTGGTATTCAAGAGTTGTTTAGGCGAAACTATTCATTTGATTTCCAACTAGCGATAAATTATCCTATTTCTGAAAATCTGACCTTAGATTACAATATTGGTAACAATAATATTGTAAGAAATTACTTTGTTGATAATCAAATTAACGGAATCCAAGATTCTGAATTAGATGTATGGGATAGATTTTTTGATATTGGGGATCCTAATAGGCAAGTTCAACAAGTTGCTATTAATTATGATATACCATTTAATAAAATACCAACTTTTAATTTCTTAAAAACCACATATTCATATACCGGGGATTACCAATGGCAAAAAGGATCAGATTTATTTGGAAATCTTACTTTAGACGGTCAAACTTATGATCTTGGAAATTCTATATCAAATGCAAATACGCACAATATCAATTCAATACTTGATATGCAGAAATTTTATAGATATTTGGGATTAACTAAGTTTACCAGAGGCTCTGACTCAAAAGCTGTAAGAGGATTCTCCAACGCTAATCCAAAAAAAACAAATCCAATTTTAAAATCATTTATTAATTTAATTACGACAGTAAAGAGAATTCAAATTAATTATTCAGAAAACAATGGCTCCTTTTTACCAGGATTTTTGGATACACCAGGTTTTATAGGGTCATTTACACCATCACTTGGTTATGTGTTTGGAAGTCAAAAAGATATAAGGTATTTAGCTGCAAGGAACGGGTGGTTGACCGTTTTTCCAGAATTCAATCAACAATTCTCTAGCACTAATAATACTAACCTTACCTTTTCTGCCAATTTAGTTCCGATTAATGATTTAAAAATCGATTTAACAGGTGGAAGAACTTATGCAGAAAATTTAACCGAATCGTTTAATACTTTAGATTCAGATAATGACGGATTCAGTGATTTGTATAATCCTTTTATTCAAAACTCCGTTGGTAATTTCAATATCTCTACGGTTCTTATTAAGACAGCTTTTTCACAAAGTGATGAATTTAGCTCTGAGGTATTTGAAACTTTCAAAAACAATAGGCTTATAATTGCAAGAAGACTAGCTGCTCAAGAAGGAGTTGATTTTACAAATCCAAACAATTTTGAAAATGGGGATATTAACGGATTTCCACTTGGATTCGGAAAAACAAGTCAGTCAGTTTTATTACCGTCATTTTTATCCGCATACACAGGAACTGACGCCAATAAAGTTACTTTAGGAGCATTTAGAGATGTTCCAATTCCAAATTGGACTATAAAATATTCTGGTTTTATGAAAATGAAATGGTTTAGAAAAAACTTTAAAAGATTTTCAATATCACATGGCTACAACTCTATGTATACAATTAATCAATTTAGATCAAACCTAGATTACATTCAACCGGATTTTAGCATAGACTATACCTCTCAAAATAATGATGTTTTTGATCAGTCTGACAACTATAAAAATAAAACCTTATTTAGTAATATTAATCTGATGGAGCAGTTTAGTCCACTATTTAAAATTGACGTAGAAATGAAAAATTCTTTGAAGCTAATGACTGAAATAAGAAAAGACAGATTACTTTCATTAAGCTTTGATAATAATTTATTGACAGAAATTCAAGGTAATGAATATATTCTAGGATTGGGATACAGAGTAAAAGATCTTCAAATAAGATCTAGGCTTGGAGGTTCAAGACAATTAATAAAGAGCGATTTAAATATGAAAGCTGACTTTTCTGTTAGGAATAATAAAACAATTGTCAGATATTTGGATTTGGAAAATAATCAAGTAACGTCAGGTCAAACTATTTTGAACTTAAAATACTCGGCTGATTATGCATTTAGTCAAAATTTAACTGGAATATTTTATTTTGACTACTCTTTTTCTGAGTACGCAATTTCAACTGCGTTTCCTCAGACAACAATTAGAGCTGGCTTTACAATGAGATATAATTTTGGAAATTAATAATTTATTAAAATGAATATACCTGAAGAATTAAAATATACCAAAGATCACGAGTGGATTTCAATTGATGGAGAAATTGCTACTGTTGGTATTACTGATTTTGCACAAAGAGAATTAGGAGATATTGTATATGTTGAGGTTGAAACAGTAGGTGAGACCTTAGATGCAGATGAGGTTTTTGGAACCGTAGAAGCAGTAAAAACTGTATCAGATTTATTTCTGCCAGTTTCTGGTGAAATTATTGAATTTAATGAAGATTTAGAAGATACACCTGAGGATGTAAATGCCGAGCCATATTCAAAGGGCTGGATGATAAAGATGAAGATTTCTAATCCTGATGATCTTAATCAATTACTTGATTCAAATCAATACAGAGAACTTATAGGAGAATAAAATAAGTTAGCAAACACTCAGTATTTCATTATAGATTAAAGAAAATAAAAATTATTTTTTTTACAAATTATTAGTTACTTTAGCCTAGTTATTATTTTTCATGCAAAATAAAAAAAGCCCAAAAGCAGACATAGGAAGAAACAGCTCACTTTACTTTGCTGTAGGTTTAGCATTGATGATGTTTTTGTCTTACGGAACTATTAATTATAAAGTTTATGACAAAGACGCACTAGGGTTGGATAAAGTTAGTATGGATGCTCTTGACGAGGAGGAAGTTCCGATAACTGAACAAGTAAAACCACCACCACCTCCNCCACCTCCACCACCTGCACCTGAAGTTATAGAAATTGTTGAGGATGAGGAAGAAGTAGAGGAAACGATTATAGAATCGACAGAATCTGATGANGAGTTAGAAATAGAAGACATTGAAATTGAAGAAGTAGAAGAAGATGTAGAGGTTCCTTTTGCTGTAATCGAAAATGTTCCTGTTTTTCCTGGATGTGAAAGAGGTAACAACGAAAAGAAAAGAAAATGTATGTCTGAAAAAATTGCAAAATTCGTTCAGAGAAAATTCAACACCGATTTAGCTGGAGACTTGGGATTAACTGGAAGACAAAGAATCAGTGTTATATTCAAAATTGATAAGAGTGGAAATGTTACNGGAGTNAGAGCNAGAGCCCCACATCCGAGATTAGAAAAGGAAGCTCAGAGGGTTATTAACTTATTGCCAAAAATGCAGCCTGGTAAGCAAAGAGGTAAAGCTGTAATCGTGCCTTATTCTCTACCCATAATTTTCCAAGTTCAGGATTAATATCTTTTTTAATGATTTTAAATAAATTAAGCTATAATATAGCTTATCTTTGCAGTTAATTTAAAAGAAGGCTTGTCTACAAATATTTCATTATCTATAATTAAAGAGCTTACTAAATTTAGGTTNACCCTGAGTGTTGTATTTTCATCATTTATAAGTTATTTCCTAGGGGCATCTGAAGTAAATNTTATTCAGCTTTTTTACTTAATCGCTGGAGGTATTCTTATTGTAAGTTCATCAAATATTTTCAATCAAATAATTGAAAGAGATTTAGATAAGCTTATGAAAAGGACTCAAAATCGTCCGCTACCAAAAAAAGAAATTACCCCAAAATTAGCTTTATTTTTAGCAATCCTTTCAGCTTTAATCGGATTAATTTTTATGTATCTTATTAACCTTAAGGTTGCAATTCTTGCAGCTGTCTCAATATTTCTTTACACAGCTATCTACACCCCAATGAAATTGATTAGCCCACTTTCGGTTTTCGTTGGAGCAATCCCAGGTGCTTTCCCTTTCATGATTGGTTGGGTGGCAGCAACAAATGATATAGGAGTCGAAGCCTTAACCTTATTTTTGATGCAATTTTTTTGGCAGTTTCCACATTTTTGGTCAATCGGATGGTCTCAAAATAGTGATTATGAAAAAGCTGGTTTTAAAATGTTACCAACTGGAAGAAAAGACAAGTCCACATCGGCACAAATTTTGTTTTATTCGATATGGGCTGTATTAGTTTCAATAATTCCTTTTTTTGGAATTACCGGCGAACTAAAGCTTAGTGTTGTTGGAGTTTTAGCTGTTTTTGCTTTAGGAGCTCTTCTGATTTATAAATCTTATATTCTATTTTTAGACGGAAAAAACGAGAATGCAAAAAAATTAATGTTGACAAGTGTGATTTACCTAACATTTATTCAACTTACCTTTTTATTTGATAAAATATTCTAATTATGAGTTCACTAATAAATAAAAGAAATAGAGCATTGAAAATGATGTTGTGGTTTGGAATTGGATCACTCTTCATGACTTTTGCAGGATTAACAAGTGCATTTATAGTGAGTAAAAATAGAGAGGATTGGGTTCAAAATTTTGATTTACCAGAAGCTTTTTATTATAGCTTAATCTTTATACTTTCAAGCAGCATAATATTGATTTTTGCAAGGAGACTACTTATAAAAAATCAACAAAAAAAAGTTTCAGTATTATTATTAATCACAATATTGTTAGGAACCTTATTTATAGTATTCCAATTTTTAGGTTTTGGTCAAATAATGGCTGACGGATACCATTTTACAGGCCCAACTAGCACCATCAATAGTTCCTTTATTTTTTTAATTGCTTTTGTACATTTAGTTCATGTACTGGTTGCATTACTGGCATTAATTGTAGTTTTTGTCAAAAATTTAAAGGGTGTGTATAACCATGAAAATTACACTGGTTTCGATCTTGCTTCAATTTTTTGGCATTTTGTAGATATTTTATGGATTTACCTGTTTATATTTTTGGTTTTCTTCGGTTAAAATAATTATTTTTGTACCTCATTAAATTAAACTATGGGAACTACAGTTAGCAGAACTTCAAATGAAAAGATTTGGAACGGAGGNAATAAACCCCTAAACGCATCTTACGGGAAAATGATGATGTGGTTTTTCATTGTTTCTGATGCATTAACTTTTTCTGGATTTATTGTNTCTTATGGATTTGCTAGATTTAAATATGCAAATTCATGGCCAATCGCCGATGAAGTTTTTACACANGTACCATTTATGCATGGTCAAGAGCTCCCAATGATATATGTTGCNTTTATGACATTTGTTTTGATTATGTCATCNGTAACAATGGTGCTTGCCGTTGATGCTGGNCATAAAATGAATAAAGCTAAGGTNACTTTTTACATGTTNTTAACNATTATTGGNGGAATCATCTTTGTTGGTTCTCAAGCATGGGAATGGGCAACTTTTATAAAAGGTGATTATGGTGCAGTCAAGACAAAAGGAGGAAATATTCTTCAATTTTTAGATGCAGAAACTTCGAAGAGAGTAGCTGTTAGTGACTTTGCTTTTGTTTATTCCAGCTCAAGAGATCAGCATCAAAAATATAATGGAATATGGTACAGAGAAGAATCAAGTCTACCATCATTCTCTGTTGAAGAAGTAATTGCGGGAATGGAGGCATCACCAAATATTGTTATCAGAACTCAAAATCTAGATGATAACGGTCATAAAACNGTACTATCCCGAGAAGAGTCTTTAGATATTTTGAAATCAACCGGAGTTTCTGTTGTAAACGGAGCTAATCTTATTGAAAACGAATATGGAGTTCCTTTATTTGCTAATTTCTTTTTCTTTATTACTGGTTTTCATGGTTTTCACGTTTTCTCAGGAATTGTACTTAATGTTATTATATTCTTCAATGTCATTATTGGTACTTATGAAAAAAGAAAAAGTTATGAAATGGTAGAAAAGGTAGGTCTCTATTGGCATTTTGTAGATTTAGTCTGGGTTTTTGTTTTCACATTTTTCTATTTAGTATAATCATATGGCAGGACACGCACACAAATTGGAAATTTTTAGAGGACTTATAAAATTTAAGTCTAACACTCAGAAGATAATTGGAGTATTAATTCTTCTTTCAATAGTTACCTTGGTTGAGGTAGTACTAGGTATATATAAACCAGCAGTTTTAAATGAATACTTTTTAAATCTCAAACTTCTGAATTGGATATTTATAATTCTTACAATTGTAAAGGCATATTATATCACTTGGGACTTTATGCATATGCGTGATGAAACTTCTATATTGAGGAGAGTTGTAGTATGGACAGCTGTTTTTTTAATTCTTTATCTTACATTTATTTTAATCCAAGAGGGAGGATACATTTTTGATGAGTTTAATGACTCGTCAAACTATATCAAAACAGATTTTTAATTTTAATTAAATCGTGATTAATACTTTTTACAGAAAATGGATTATTCTGGGAATACTTTTTTTATTGCCAGTGATATTTTTACTATTCCTCTATCCCTCTACACATAATTACAATACTCTTGACATTGTCAATGAGGATATTAAAGAACTAGAAATTTTAAATTTTATTGACCAAAATGAAACAACTCTAGAAGAAAATATAACAATTCTCAATTTTTTGGGAAACAAACCTCTTGAAAATATTACAGGAGCCATGAACCTCAAAGAATTGGTTTATGATAAGTTTAAAGGGTTCAAAAAATTTCAGATTGTAACTATTGGTTCAGCAGATTCTGAAAATTCATTAAAAAATGTAAAAAAGGAGTTAATAAAATCGGATGAATTAAAATATTGGTTTTTTGCAACGGCTAGTGATGAAAAAATAAAAGAAATTTATAATTCACTAAGATCTGATANCAAATTAGACTCTTCAAGCTATTCCAGTCAAGTGTTTATAGTCGATAAACAAAGGAATCAAAGAGGAAGAATTGATGATCGTAATGATAAAGAGATTGAAAAAAACACCAATTTAGTTGGTTTATATTCTTACAATTCTGTTATAGTTTCTGAAATAAAGAAAAAAATGAACGATGATATTCGAATTTTATTTACAGAATATAGGCAAAAAAGAAAAGGAAATTTCAATTCTAATATTAGACGAATAAGTAATTTGGATGGAAATGATGAATAAAAGAAATATTTTAATAGGTATAGTAATTATAGTTTTTGGTTTGGTTTTTGTTCCAAGAGTTATTGATCGAGTAAAGAATAACGACATTTCTCGAAGTGAAAGCAGGAGCCTAAAGCTTGATAATTTTGAAAAAAACATCGAGTCACTCCCTTATTTATTGATAAATAACGAAAGAAAAATGGTTCCTGAATTTAAATTTATTAATCAAAATGGAGAACTTATTTCTAATAGTGATTATCTCGGCAAAGTTTATATTGTCGAATTCTTTTTTACAACATGTACCACAATTTGCCCTATAATGAATACAAATTTAGTTCATATTCAAAATAGTTTTACTGCTTTTCCTGAATTTGGTATAGCATCGTTTTCTATTAACCCCGAGTATGATACAGTAGAAGTTTTGAATCAGTATGCAAATGATAATGGGATTGTAAATTCTAATTGGAATCTAATGACAGGCAACAGAGACGATATTTATAAGCTTGCAAATGATGGATTCAATCTTTACACTGCTGCAAGTACAGAATTTGTTGATGGTTTTGAACATTCTGGATACTTTGCATTGGTAGATAAAAATGGATATATAAGATGTAGAAATGATCAATTTGGAAACCCTAAAATCTATTATAAAGGATCTGTAAATTTTCAAGAAAAATTAGATTCTAATGGTGAGTCTGAGGAAATTACAGTTTTGAAAGAAGATCTCTTAAAATTATTAAGCGAATAAAATGAGTTCAGATAAAGTAAAATTATATAACAGACTTACACTAATAGTATCATTTATTGTGCCCACACTAGTAGCATTATTACTCTTTTTAAAGTGGAATGCAGACAAGCTAATATTTGATTTAAGATCGCCCAATTTTGAACCAATCGTATTGTTGGAAAATTTACCATTTGCAGAACCATTAAAATTTTTACCTCCGATTTATGCAACAACTAATGGGATTACTGCTATTCTTTTAATTTTTGCAGTGATTGCTATAAAAAATGGAAACAGAAAATTACATGAAAGATTGATTAAAATATGTATTGCTCTATCATTATTATTTCTGGTTTTATACATTGCTTATCATATTACAACAGACCCCACTTCATTTGGAGGAGAGGGGTTAATTAAATATGTGTACTATTTCATTTTAATTACACATATACTACTTTCGATTACTGTAATTCCTTTTGTACTATTTTCATATATAAGAGCAATAACTGGTGATTTTGTAAAACATAAAAAAATTGCAAAAATTACATTCCCCATATGGCTCTATGTAGCTGTTACAGGTGTTGTAGTTTATCTGATGATAGCTCCATACTATATTTGATGAAAAATAAATTATTAATATTATTATTTTTTCTACTCAATGATTTCATTTATGCTCAATGTGCGATGTGCAGAGCTGTACTTGAAAGTAGTGAAAATGAAGGTATGGCAGAAGGTATTAATAACGGCATAGTGTATTTGGCTTTTCTACCTTATCTATTGGTTTTTTTTATGATTTTTTTCGTCTATAAAAAATTTAAAAAATAGACTTTTAATTTCTTATAATTTCCCTTAACATTTCTCTTGTTCCTTTTAACAACTAATTAACAAGAATTCGTATTCTTTTTATTAACCTTTGCAAATACAAATTAGAGATTAAAATGTTAAAAATAGACAAACTTCATAAGTCTTATAAAATGGGAGACTCAAGTCTTCACGTTCTTAAAGGAATTAATCTTAATGTTAATAAAGGGGAAATGGTTGCTATTATGGGTTCTTCTGGATCTGGAAAATCTACTTTGCTAAACATTATTGGAATACTTGATGAACTTGACTCTGGAGAATACACATTAGATGGTATTGAAATTAAAGATTTAACAGAAAAGAAAGCTGCGCAATACAGAAATAAGTTTCTAGGTTTTGTCTTTCAATCTTTTAACCTAATAAATTTTAAAAATGCTTTAGAAAATGTTGCTTTGCCTTTATACTATCAGGGATTAAAAAGAAAGGAGAGACAAGAAAAAGCNATGTTTCATCTTGAAAAAGTTGGACTTGCTGATTGGGCTAAACATTTACCAAATGAACTTTCTGGTGGACAAAAGCAAAGAGTTGCAATAGCTAGAGCATTAGCTGCAGAACCTAAATTACTACTTGCTGATGAACCAACTGGAGCACTAGATTCAGCTACTTCTCATGAAATAATGCAATTTTTACAGCAATTAAATGATGAAGGAAAAACAATATTAATTGTAACACATGAGGAGGATATTTCGCTAATGTGTAAAAGAATTGTAAGATTGAAAGATGGAGTTATTTTAGAGGATAAAAAAATAAAACAAAACAGGTTAATATAATGCTAGATTTTGGTCTATTTAGAGAAATATTTCAAAGTTTAAATAAAAATAAACTNAGGACATTACTTTCAGGTTTCACNGTAGCTTTTGCCATTATGTTATTTACAATTTTATTTGGAATAGCTAACGGATTTCAAAATACATTTAACAATGAGTTTAATGGAGACGCAAACAACTCGATATTTATATATTCTGGGCGTACCTCTAAAGCAGTTGAGGGATATCAGACTGGTAGAAGAATTCAATTTGACAATCCATTGTATAATAACTTAAAAAATGAATTTAGTGATGACATTGAATTCATAACCGGTAGGGTATATAAAAATGTTATCGCAAGTTTTGGAACTGAAAAAAGCAGTTACTCTGTTAGAGCTGTAAACCCTGATCATCAGTTTATTGAGAAATCAGAAATCAAAAACGGAAGATTTATAAACACTCTAGATATCCAAAATAATACTAAGAATATTGTTATCGGAAATTTAGTTGTTGAGGATTTGTTTGGTGACATTAATCCTATTGGCAAATATCTTGATCTTAATAAGATTAAATTTAAAATTGTTGGAGTTTTTGTTGAAAGGACTGAAGGGTCTGACAGTAATGAAGCAAGAGTAATTTACATGCCAATATCAACTGCCCAAAAAATATATGGAAATAATGATTACATTGACCAGATAAATTTAACCTATAATCCTAATTTAACAGAACAAGAAGCGATAGCTTTAGGTAATAACATTGTTGACAAAATAAAAGAAATTTTCTTTGTTGCTGAAAATGATCAGTCAGCTGTTAGAGCCAGAAATAGAGCAAGAGAAAATCAAGAAATAACCCAGTTTAACAGTGTTTTAGCAATATTAGTTTTAATAATTGGAATGGGTACATTAGTGGCCGGTGTTGTAGGAATAAGCAATATTATGATATTCATTGTTAAGGAAAGAACTAAGGAGATTGGAATAAGAAAAGCTTTAGGAGCACCTCCTTCATCGATTAAATTAATTATTGTTTTAGAATCAGTTTTTGTAACTGCTATTTCTGGATATGTGGGTCTTCTTTTAGGAGGAGCAATTTTAAATAGTTTTGATTTAGAAGATTATTGGATTACTGATCCAGGTGTAAGTACATCGTTGGTGGTAGGAGCAACATTTACTTTAATATTAGCTGGGTTGATCGCTGCTTACGTTCCAGCAAACAGAGCGGCAAGTATCAAACCAATTGTAGCACTAAGAGACGAATAATATGTTTAGATTTTTATTTGACATAGATACTTGGCAGGAGTTAAAGGAGAGCCTAACNAAGAATAAGCTNAGAACTGTAATTACCATGATAGGTGTGTGGTGGGGTATTCTTCTTTTGATAGGTCTGCTAGGCTCAGCAAAAGGAATTGAAAACAAGTTTAGTGTTCAGTTTGGAGATTATGCAACAAATAGTGTTTTTATTTGGGGTCAATCAACAAGTAGAGCTTTTAAAGGATATCAAGAGGGCAGATTTCCTAGACTTAAATTTTCTCATTTAGAAAAGATTAAAAATCAAGTTAAAGGAATCAAATTTTTATTACCNAGAAATGCTAGAGATGCACAAGTCGTTAGAGGTGTTCAATATGCTAGTTTCACAATGTCAGGAGACTTTCCGTTACTGGATGAGATTCAAAAAAAGAATTTGATTGCGGGAAGGTTTATAAATCAATCTGATGTAAACGAAAACAAAAAAGTAGTTGTCATTTCAGATGATGTTTTTAAGCAATTATTCGATGCAGATGAAGAGGCAATTGGAGATTTTGTGAAGATTAATGAGATAAATTATAAAGTTNTTGGTGTTTTTGAACAGGGAGATTTTGATTTCGGAGGTCAGCTTCATATTCCTTTTACAACTTTTCAAAAGGTCTATAACCAAGGTGACAATATAGGCTGGATCACGGTAACTGGTGAAGATGGTTTTGATATTAGACAATTAGAAAAAGATGTAAAACTGGTNTTAAAGAACTTGAACTATGTTCATCCAGACGATAACCGTGCTTTTGGAAGTTTTAATTTNGGTGAACTTTTTGANAGNTTTGANGGTTTTTTGATGGGNATGCAGTTNTTGACNTGGTTTGTAGGTATTGCTACTTTAATTGCTGGTGTATTTGCAATNGGAAATATNTTNCTTATCACNGTNAAAGAAAGAACAAAAGAAATNGGTATNAGAAGGGCTATTGGTGCAACACCTTTTGAGATAAAAAGACAAATTGTTATTGAATCAATTTTCTTGACAATCATAGCAGGAATTTTTGGAATCATAACGGGTGGTTGGATTTTAATTGCTATGGATTCTGCTTATGGTAGTGGACCAGACTCAATTTTAATCAATGCATCAGTACCCATACTGGTTGTTTTTATTGCTGTAATTATATTAGTGATATTTGGGACACTAATTGGACTAATACCCGCTAACAGAGCAACTAGTATAAAACCAATTGATGCTTTAAGAGAAGAATAAAAATTAAATATTAAATAAATGAAAAAACAAGTAAAGTATATTGTAATATTCGTAATAATAGGTTCACTATTATATGTATTAAATTATTTTAATGAAGCAAATTCAGCTTCAATCATAGATTATGAAACAGAACAACCTTTTTACACTTCAATCGAAAAAGA